>CAESAL010000172.1_pt1 | contig 3319 bp, 2 predicted proteins | sample 7263561 | NCBI WGS metagenome assembly CAESAL01 (sample SAMEA6814029, study PRJEB35770) | freshwater metagenome | biome: Freshwater; feature: Freshwater reservoir; material: water | place: Czech Republic | collected 2016-04-20 | depth 30m m | reverse complement strand
ATTCAGCTCTTGTTGTTTGGATCGAACGTCAGTGATTGACGACGTCGAGCAGCAACAGCGGCCATACCCGAACCGAGCAGAGCCGCACCAATACCGAATTCAATGAGCATCCGGGAATCAGAACCTGTGGTTGGCAACGCCGAAGAAGTATCCGAAGTCGGACCGTCGTAACTAATGGCGGTGGCAGCGCCCGAACTATCGGTCGTCGTCGTTGAAGACGACGCAGTCGTCGTCGTTGAAGACGAAGACGAAGACGAAGTGGCGCCGAACTCGAATGCACCGATATCAACGCTCGAGCCCACCACCCGAGCGAAGCCTGTACCGCGTTGATCGAACTGATTTCCCGTGAACGAAGCAACAGGCGACGGACCGGCGTTGATGGCAGGTGAGCTATTCAGTAGCGCCATGGTCTTCGTACGACCGCCATTATCGGCGAGCGCCGCGAGACCGGGTGTGGACGAGTTGATGTTGCCGGTTCCGGTAACGGTGATACCAGGATCGATCGAACCCAGTATCGAGTTGGTGGCCGACATGAATTTATTTCCCGCGTAGTAGAGAGACACGTCTTGCTGGTCGACGACGTCGGCGTGATTTCCCGAAATAATTGTCCCAGAGACTTGGAACGTTCCAATGGAGTTGAAGGTGATACCCCCACCACCATCTGAGACCGATTTTGCACCTTTGGCGGTGTTGCCAGAGATCGTGTCTTGATTCAAGGTGAGTGAACGCACATCGGCGATGTGCATTGCCCCTGCACCATGCGTTGACGATGAGTTGCCGGTGAAGGTGGAGTTACTAATCGTGACGTCATTATCAGTTCTCGCGTATAGCGCCCCGGTCGTCGGAGCCACGTTATTCGAGAAGGTCGAATCTGTGATCGTGATCACATGTCCTGAACCAGGATTCGCAACAAAAAGCGCTGCTCTTGTGTAGCCAGCATCGGCATGATTCCCCGAGATTGTGCAATCGGAAAGCACGAGATCACCGTTGTTAACCGCCAGAAGTGCGACGCCGATCGTGTTCGGTCCATTGAGAATGAAGTTGTCCGCAATCGTGTCGCCGGTGAATGTGGCATTACCGGTCATCCGGAGTTCAACACCAGCCCCACCATTCCAGGGCTCGGTTGCATCACTCGGCAGCCCAAGCGTCTCGTTGCGCAGGATTGAGGAGTTTGAAACCGTAACGTCTTGGGTGCCTGAATCGACCGTCTTGATCGCCAGTGCCCCGCCCCACATTTTGGCGTAGTTGTCAGTCATGGTCGAATTTGTAATCGTCACAGTGCTGTGGTCTTTAGGGCTCCAACTCCAAACCGCCCCACCACGACCGGCGGTTCTGTTGTTATCGATCTGCATGGAGTCGAGTGTGAGATTGGTTCGGAACGATGCGAACGCGCCACCGTCGATGTCAGAGTTGGCGCCGGTAACACGCAGACCGCTTATCGAAACATTGAATGTTGCTGATGTGCTGTACATGTAAAACGCGCTCTTGTGTCCCGATGTCTCAGTACTTGCGTCAATGGTCAGGACATCTTTTCCAGGGCCCGTGATTACTACCGAGTCTTTAATTTCCAGTCGGGAAAGCAGATGGATACTTCCCGAAACTGATCCATCAAACACCACCGTGTCTGCGATGGAATCGGCGTTCGCACTGATGAGCGCCTGACGAAGGCTGCCGGTTCCCGAATCGTTGGTATTTGTGACAGTGAAGGTTGAGCCCGTCGCCCCCGCCTGCGGCGCAAGGAACAGTGCTGTTCCCACTCCACCCAGCAATAAGGAACCGCCAGCAGCAAGACGACCAGCGGAACGAGGCAATGAGCGTGTTGTTTCCATGCAGAGATCTTAGGTGGCTCCAGTTAGGGCCTACGGAGTCATAGAGCCATCAATCCACCGGCCCGAATCTCTTCGGCCTACGACCGACCCACCACTTTTACGATTTCGGTGGGCGTTGAGGGACTCGAACCCCCGACCCTCTCCTTGTAAGGGAGATGCTCTAACCAACTGAGCCAAACGCCCGAAGGTGCCCAGCGTAGTCGTCGTTAGTCGAGGTGTTTTTCGGCGGCAGCCGGGTCGATTGTGTGCGTGGCCCGCACCCTTGCCAATGCCACCATTGCTTCAGCGGTTTCGAACTGAAGCTCTGGCAACGCATCGGGGGCAAACCATTTCACTTCGACAATCTCTGGTGAGGTCGGGCGCACTTCGCCAATTTCTGACAGCGCTACCGGTCGAGCGCGGTAAACGACATCGACCCGTTGCGGATCAGCATCAACAACCACTGCGGGCGGACCGACAAGCTCGACGGCGATGCCCACTTCTTCGAATACTTCGCGACGGGCGCCAACTTCAGGCGCTTCACCGCGCTTCAGCAAGCCACCAGGAATGCCCCACTTCTTCCGATACGCCTGACGCACGAGAAGGATGGCGCCGTCGGGTCGTTCGATCACGCAGATTGCACCGACGGTGTACGAGGGCGACACGGTTCGAACGGTGATGCGTCGGACCGATCGCGGAAACAATCGAAAGACGCGCAATGCCAAGCGATAGGTGCGTGCTCCGATTGATCGATCCATGCGGAAAGCCTATGGGCGCTTGATGCTCCGACGCGCATCGACGAGTTCCGCAAGAAGTTCCGGCGTGGCCGCGGCAACAGGGGTACGGCGATCGGCGTGCTCAAGTACGACCAAGTCACGATCCTCGGCGTCAACAATCACGGCACCGGCCTCCTGACACACCAGCAGGCCGCCGAGGTAGTCCCACGAACCATGTGCGTTCCACGAACAATCGATGTAGCCATCGACAACACCACACGCGACTGCGCACAGATCGAGTGCGCACGCACCCAGTGAACGGAACTGATACCAACCCAGCCAACGATCGGGGAAACCGGAAAGCGCAACAAGCGATTCGCGCATCTTCGTTGCCCCCGAAGTGGTGATGGCATTTCCGTTACGCGTTGCTCCCCCACCGCGCACTGCTTCGAAACGATCGCCGGTGGCCAAATTGATGACGAGCGACGCGCGCGCACCATCACCATCGACCGCACAAAGACTGGTCGCGTACCAAGGGATGCCCCGACTGGCGTTGGTGGAACCATCGAGTGGGTCGAGGACGACAGTGATGTCGGCATCGGGTCGATGACGGCCGGACTCTTCTGAGAGCACCCCGACCCCAGCGCGTTCAAGCACCTCGAGCGCGGCGGCGTCAGCGGCAAGATCGCTGTGGTACTGCCCATCACGAGTTCCCGCCAGACCCCAATCGTCAAGATTGCCGAGCGCGACACGAATCGCGCTTGCCGTTTCATCGAGGACTTCGAGCAGGATTCT
>CAESAL010000141.1_pt1 | contig 5227 bp, 6 predicted proteins | sample 7263561 | NCBI WGS metagenome assembly CAESAL01 (sample SAMEA6814029, study PRJEB35770) | freshwater metagenome | biome: Freshwater; feature: Freshwater reservoir; material: water | place: Czech Republic | collected 2016-04-20 | depth 30m m | reverse complement strand
TGCGCACTTCGATGCTGCCGAGTCCAGCGGTTTCGAGCGCGGCCACGCAGGATTCGAGACTGCGGGGAACGCTGATCGATGCATCGATTGCGGAATGGTCGGGAACACCAAGCGCTCCGCGCAGATCGTGTTCGTGCACAACAAGATCGTCGAACAACACTGCACCACCCCCATTGACCATTCCGGCGATGGTGTCGTTGACCGAGGCCCACTCGGCATCGAGTTCATCGAGCGAACGACCAGCACGATCGTTGAGGATCTTGTCGATCCAATTGCCCGTGTCTCCCGATGGGAAGTCGCCGGCACCCAACGCTGCGGGCATCGAAACACAATGGGTGATGAGTTGCAGCGCCGACCAGTCGGGACACGACGGAACCGTCGTGGTCAGTGCGTCGGGCCCGGCAGAGCGAGCGATGTCGAGCATGCGAGCGCGAGTGGCGTCGTAGGCAGCAAAGAGTTCAGTCATGGTGTGGGTGTGGCTTTCTTTGTTGTCAAGGTTGGAGATCGGGGAGAGCTTTAGGAACGAGATTCTCGGCCGCGCCGCCGTCGACTTCAAGCAACTTGCCGGTGATCCAGCACGCAGCCGGTGATGCGAGGAACAACACCGCATCGGCGATGTCTTGGGGCGTTCCGTTGCGACGCATGAGTGTGTTGGCGTGCATCGTGTCGCGAATTTCGGCGCCGCGAGTTGAAAGGTAAGTGGCGAGCGCATCGGTTTCGATCGCGCCGGGCAGCACGGCATTGACACGAATACGCGGGGCGAGTTCGGCCGCCATCAACTTGGTGAGATGCGACTTCGAGTTTTTCGTGAGGCTGTGCGTGAACGATCCGCGCAGCGCATGTTGGCCGGCAACCGAACTGATGTTGATAACCGAAGCGTTGTCGCTAGTAAGTAGGTAAGGCGTGGCTAGGCGCACGAGCTCGAATGGCACCGACACATTGAAGTGAAACGACTTCTCGATCTGATCAACCGATGTTTCGAGGTACGGCTTTGACACCGAACCGCCGGCGTTATTGACGACGATGTCGAGCCGGCCGAACTCGGCGATGGTGCGATCGACGATGTTCGCGAGCTCACCGAGGTCGTTGACATTGCCGGGTAGCACGAGTGCTCGTCGCCCGAGCGCTCGAACTTCAGCAGCGACCGATTCAAGATCGGCTTCGGTGCGGGCGGTGAGCACAACGTCGGCACCGGCAGCCGCGAAGGTGGTGGCGATCGCCGCACCGATGCCTTTGCCGGCACCGGTGATGATGGCGACCTGATCAGTGAGCAGGAATCGGTCGGTGAGCTCGGCTTTGGAAGTCATGGCGACACGGTACGCGCATCGCCGTTTGTATGCCTCAAACGGAGCAACTCACTTGATGTGCGGCGCTGTTGCGGCACCAACCGGCGATCAGCGAGTGAAGACCGGTGCAACCGGATCGGGAACGACCGGCAAAGGTGCCACCGCGAATGCGGGCCAGGGAATGAACGCCGGGATGGTGCTGAGTGTCACCGTTTCGGTGAAGACGCCGGTTGCAGGGTCGACAGTTCCGAGAGAGAAACTGCCCGGCGCCGCCCCTTGCGGTTCGATGCTCGTTGGACCGGAACCGAGGAAGACGGTCGACATCGCGTAGACGGTGTTGCCAGTAGCGAGGCAATCAAATCCGAAGATTTGGGTGCTGATGCCGGCTTCAGTGAGCCTGCCGGTGGTGGGGTCAATTGAGGCCCATGGCAAGCCGACCGTCGCGGGCTCGTTGCCATTCAGCGGGGCCATCAAGCCGGAGACCTGCGACCACATCTTCGACGCACAGGATGTAAGTCCAAACACGGGGTTGTCCGGAGAGAAAGCTTGGCCGACCCGGGTGAGTGCACCAGTGGCGATGTTCACCGTAAACAGGCAGTTGTAGGCGAGTGTGTCGGAGGGAGCGAAACTGCCTTTGGGGTTAATATCGTTATTGCAGGTTGTTTCGTTCACGGCGATGACGTACATCGTTCCGGCAGCATCAATGGCGATGCTTCCACCATTGATTCCGCTGATTGGTGTTCCACCAACAGTGAGTGTTTGACCACTTGGCGTTCCGTTGGCCGAGAACGTGATGAGTTGAGGATCGCCGAGTGAATCAGCTGCGGGGCCAACTGAACCGACACCGAAGAACTGGTATCCGGCGATGCCGTAGACGGTGCCGTTAGGTGCGACAGCAAGATCATCGGCACATGCGGCTTCTGATGAAGGGGCGGTCAGATCAGTGAGTGTGCCGGTGGCGAGGTCGATGGTGTTGAGATCGCAAAGCCCTGAGCCATTACTGACGATCGTGTAACCGAGGGTCGGTGCGGCGCTGGCGACGACAGCATTGGCGTTGGAGTTCGACGACGAACCAAACGGGATCACGAACGCAGTGGCGACGAGCGCAACTACAAAGAACGGAAGGACAATGCGTCGTGTGCTCACAGGATTCTCAGATTTCTCTCGCCGAACTCCCAACTTACCCAAGAAAGCAGTGCGTTACACCAGCCGGTGTGGTTTAGGCCGCTTCGATAGCAGTGAGATTGGCGATCCAGGCCTGGGGAAGGTCGAACCAGCGGGCCCCGGCGATGATGCGTTCGAGGTAGTCGGGCCGGGGTGATCCGTGGTCTTCGTAGTTCTCTATAAAGAGGAGTAACTCGACGGGCTGGTTCTGGGCCATAACGGTGACGAATTCCCGGCGATACAGCCCGCCGGCCACGCCTTCGTAGCGATCGAGGCTGGCGAGGTCGGCATCGGACACATTCCAGATGGCGCCCCACACGTGGTGGCCCGGTGAGGGGGAGACGGTGGCATAGCCACGGCCACCGATTCGCCAGGCCCAATCGTCGAGGCGGGCGGCACCGAGTGCGATGGCATCGGGGCAGCGCCACTGCATTTGTTCGGGGTCGAGGTTTGATCCATACGCGAAATACAGATGGGGATTCAGAAGGTTGTTCAATTGCATGGGCGACTCCTTGGGTGTCGTTTCAGTCGGTCGGTGTTGACCAGTGTTGGTTCATCAATACGGTGGCTTCTTCAAGTGAGAGTTTCGCTATTTCGGCCGAGCTCAACTTCAGGACATGCACTAACTGGTGAGCGAGTCCGGCGGGAAGTGCGGCCGAAGGCGGTGCTGAACCTGATGAGGATCGAACTGGCGCGATGCCGTCGTCGACACACTTCCAAAACTCGCTTTGAGTTACGCAGAGTTGATCGCGAAGGATGTGCGACCACAAGGCTTTGCCATAACTGTCGTTGTTCGGTGGGCGTGAGATACGTGTGCGAAGAACGCGTCCGTCATCGAGCGCAAGTTCAAAGGTGAGGTGGTGATTGTTCGCACTCTCACGAGCGCTCTGCACCTGACGCCAACCTTCAACTTCACAGAAGCGAACGTGTTCGCGCCGAGTAGCGGCGCGGCGCTTCATTGTTCGGCGATGGTGTCGATGGTGAGCAACCAGGAACGCAATTGTTCATCGGTGCTCAATTCGACCAGAGCTGCGAGTGACCAGTTGTCCTGGTGGTTCGATGCGACATGCAGACGATCATTCCAATCGGTTGCGTAATCGCGCAGCGCGTCGATGAGATCGCCGATGGCCGCGTCGAGGTCTTCACCTTCGCCCGAGACAGGGAGACCCGGCAGGAACGCCGACCAACCGCCATCTTCAGCGGTAACTACTGCGCCGGCGGGACGAAGTACGGCCAGTTGCGAACGAAGAAGTTCGCCGTCGACGACAGCGAAGCGGGTGTGGTCGCGCTCAAGCGTGGTGACGACGCCGGTGTTGGCGGCGTCGAGCACACCACGGAGATTGGCCCGGGCCTCGGAATACGAAGGGAAGTGGCGAACGGTCATGTCCTCAAGGCTACTGCCGATAGGGAGTACGTCAAGTACGTAAGGTACGTCAAGCCCGTGACGACCAATTCCAGCTTGCGATTCCGGTTTCATAGACAGCTCCTCGCTGCGTGGTTCGGGCCGGGGAAGAGCGAACGGCATCGAGTGCCGTGTTGCTATCGGAGCACTCGGGTGAGACAGCGGTCTGGGCAACTGCCTGCTAGCTCAGGAACTGAACGATGGCTGCATCGATTGCGGTGGCCGCAGATTGCTGGAATGTCCCCGAGCGCATCATCGATGCATCGGTGGCGTTGCGCATGTTCCCGCATTCGATGAACACCTTGGGAACGGTGGAGAGGTTGAGACCACCAAGATCGCCTCGGGGCATGATGCCGTTCGTTCCCAAGTAATTCGACACCGGCATACCAGTAGTGACGAACGAGTCGCGCAGAAGTGTGCCGAACCGGTTTGAGGCCGGAGCGATCGCCGCGTTCACGTTCGTTGTTTGGGGAACTAGCACGTGGAAGCCACGGGTACCGGCTGCGTTATTGCCGTCGCCGTGAATAGAGATTGCGATGTCGGCGTGCGCATCGTTACCGATCTCCGCTCGTCGCGTGATGCATGGACCCCAGCCGGCCGAATCGGTGCGCACCATCACAACGGTTGCGCCCTGGGCTTCGAGTTGGGCCTGCAGGTCTTTAGCGACCGAAAGCGTGAACTCGTATTCGGCATAGCCATCGTTCGATGCAGTGCCGCTGGTATCGCAGGCTTTCGTCACGCCGTTGCCCGCATCGACGAGTTGATTGATCTCGGCCGAATGTGCGAAATTGCCACCGTTATGGCCGGCATCAATAGCGATGACCTTCCCGCTGAGCGGAAGCTTGGCGGTTGTCGTTGTTACTGACGAAGTTGTGGCGATCAGCTCAGTCGTCGTTGACGATTCGGTTGCCGAACTCTCGTTAGATGATGAAGCCGATGTGCCACTGCACGCGGCGAGAACGGATGTGCTGAAAGCAAGACTGATGAAAGCAAGACGGAAGCGCATCGGTAGCGAGAGTAACGGTGATCGACCGGATTGCCAGTGCACTCAACATTGATGAGGATCCATCACCCACTTGGCTGGGTTGAGTGAATAAGCAAGTCCGAGCGTGACCGGACACATGATGGCAGCCATGCCGAAACAGTCGTAGCGATTGTGCAGCAACGTTGCTGTCCACTTCTCAATGATTTCTTCCGCAACCAAATCAATCGACACATGTTCGACCAATGCTGATCTCATTGCCTTGATGCCATGGCAGGACGCTACCGGTGCACGTGGCTAACGGTCATAAATGGTGACGCGATGAAGAATGCGGGGGGCTTCTTCATAGTCATTGACCGCGTAGTGCATGGTGCAACGGTTATCCCAGAGCGC
>CAESAL010000137.1_pt1 | contig 5507 bp, 5 predicted proteins | sample 7263561 | NCBI WGS metagenome assembly CAESAL01 (sample SAMEA6814029, study PRJEB35770) | freshwater metagenome | biome: Freshwater; feature: Freshwater reservoir; material: water | place: Czech Republic | collected 2016-04-20 | depth 30m m | reverse complement strand
CACTTTGACGTTTTTGAGCGACTTTGTGTGAACGTCAGGCATCGTTGAACTCGACGATGAGTCCTTCGACTTCGATGACCCACAGGCAACGAGTGCAGGAACAAGAGCAAGGGAGACAGCGAAGATGCCAGCGGCGATCCAGCGCGGCGCGCGTCGGGGGGAAGTGAGGGAGTTCATTTCTCTGACCATAGGCGCAGGATGGATGTCTGCAAGACCAGGGTCGATTGAAAACTGGCGGCGAGAGAAAGGCTTTGTCATCTTCAAAGACTGCTGGAGCGAGGTAAGAATTTGACGAGATAGTCGCGGCTTTTACTTACCCGCGACTCACCCGTGGCGACTAGAACAGCGACATGGGTGCGCATCTCGTTATTGCAGAAGACGACCGGGCCGTTCGCGAATCGGTGAAGAGGGCATTGGAACTCGAGGGTTACTCCGTTACGGCCGTCGCCGATGGGGTTGCCGCTCTCGAAGCGGCAAGTGGTTCCGACGTGGATCTCCTCCTCCTCGATCTCGGGATGCCGAATATGGATGGTCTGACGGTTTGTCGTCGGTTGCGGTCGGCTGGCTCTCGGCTGCCGATCCTTGTCCTGACCGCTCGTACTGAAATTTCTGATCGGGTCTCGGGCCTTGATGCTGGAGCAGACGATTATCTGCCCAAGCCCTTCTCCCTAGACGAGTTACTTGCTCGCATTCGCTCGTTGCTTCGGCGGAGCACCTTTGATGAAGCAGATGGTCCAGCGCAGATCACGGTCGAAGATCTCGTTATCGATGAGGCAGCGCGTCGCGCGTGGAGAGGTGAGCGCGAGATGGAACTCACGAAGACAGAGTTTGATCTTCTTGAGCTCCTAGCTCGAAACACCGGTGTCGTTCTTTCGCACTCCACGATCTACGACGAAATCTGGGGCTACGACTTTGGTCCCGACTCAAAAGCTCTCGCGGTTTACATCGGCTACTTGCGACGCAAGACAGAAGAAGGCAATGACTCGCGAATTATCCAGACTGTTCGTGGCGTCGGTTACACACTTCGATCATCATGACTCTTCGAGGAAAAATCGCGGTTGCGATGGCGGTACTTACTGCGGTTACCGCGATCATCGTGGCATCAACCACCTATGTCGTTACCGATCAACGAGTACGCACTGAGGTTGATCAGTACCTTGATACATACGCGCAGCGTTTCCAAGATGCTGATGGACGGCAGGCTGCGATGACATGTTCCGGTGCGACGAATCGCCGTCAATTGCCAAGTGTGCGTCGTGGTGATGACGATGGTTCCGTTGAGGGTATTGCGTTTCAATGTCTCGACCGCTCCGGTGATTCAGTCGCAACCATCGGCGTAATTGACCTACCGATCAACGCTCAAGATCGTGCAATTGCCGCGGCAGGTCGCGGAACACAAACCCGGACAGTGGCAAGCGATGGAGCGACGTGGAGGGTAAAGACGGTTGGAATTGCCCAGGGTGGCGCAGTTCAAGTTGCTCGTGACTATGGGGAAACCAATCGGGTGCTTTCCTCCCTGAAAATCTGGCTTTTCCTCGTTGTCGTCGCGGCTAGTGCTGTGAGTGCACTGATTGGGTGGTTGATTGCTCGTCGTTCGACCAAGCCGCTGGTGCAACTCACGAATGCGGCTGAAGCGGTTGCGACAACTGGCCGTTTGGATGTTGAAGTTCCTCCTGCCGGAAAAGATGAGCCCGGACGCTTGGCTCGGTCATTCGCGCTGATGTTGTCCGCACTTAGGCAGTCGCGTGATCAACAACAGCAACTCGTGCAGGATGCTGGTCATGAACTGCGAACACCGCTAACGAGTCTTCGCATGAATGTTGAAACACTTCAGCGCTATCCAGATCTTCCTAGTGAAACTCGAGAATCGATACTCACCGATCTTCAGTCGGAAACGAAAGAGCTGGGGGCACTTGTCGATGAACTCGTGCAACTTGCAACTGATACTTGGGATGACGAACCTGAAGAGCAGCTGTCACTCGATCAAATCGTGGAACGAGTTGCTGAGCGCACAAGGCGCCGTACCGGTCGAGTCGTTGAAGTAGATGCAGAGTCAGCCCCAATGTTTGGCCGATCGCGAGAACTCACACGGGCTATCGGCAACTTGGTTGATAACGCCGCAAAATTTAGTGATGCCCCAACTCCAGTTGAGGTCATCGTTCGACCTGGTTTCGTTCAAGTGAAGGATCACGGACCAGGCATCGCACCGGAGGACCAAGAACATATTTTTGATCGCTTCTATCGATCGGCAGATGCGCGGTCGAAACCAGGATCAGGGCTTGGACTAGCGATTGTTGATCAGATTGTTCGTGCCCACAGCGGCAAAGTGACCGGCGCCAATGCGCCGGGAGGTGGCGCCGTCTTTACGATTCAATTTTTCGCTGAATCTGAGTCGGACTGACCCGAGAGCGGCGGAATCGAGGGCGGCGGCTTCCGGCGCTCTTGTCAGATTTCTGTCAGATAACTGGCGGATTCGCGTAACAGTGCGAACACCTCGGCGAAATCGCGCCTCCGTACTGTCATGAATGCGTCGGGAGCCCGAATGGCTTCTGACGTGGGAGCGACATCGGCGTCGCCTTCCAGACTCGATGTCCCTACTGAGCTCCGGCTCCGACGAAGGAGGAGAAATGGTCAACCTGGTTACTGCGGTCATTAAGCCGCACAAGGTTGAGGAGGTGAAGGACGCGTTGAAGGCGATTGGCGTGCAAGGCATGACAGTCGACGAGGTGAAGGGTTTTGGCCGCCAAGGTGGCCACACCGAGACCTATCGCGGCGCCGAATACACCGTTGATCTTGTGCCCAAGGTGAAGATCGAAGTCCTTTGCGAAGAAGCGATGACCGACCAGGTCGTCGACTCGATCGTGTCAGCAGCTCGAACCGACAAGATCGGTGACGGCAAGGTGTGGGTCATCCCAGCAACAGCTGTGGTTCGCATCCGCACTGGTGAACGAGATGCGGAGGCGCTGTGATGAGCACGAACTCCGCAACGAACATGGCCCTTGAGGCCCCAACCCGACGGAGGATTCCTCTGAACGCCAAACGACTTGCTGTGGGCGCGGTTGTCGGTGCAGGCACCTTGCTTGCTCTCGGCGGCACCGCCTTCGCTCAAACTGTTACTGAAGCAGCTCCAGGCGCTGACCTCGAGACCGTTGGAAAGACTGCTGATCACGCGATCCAGTCCGGCAACCTTCTTTGGATCGTCATGGGTGCTGCACTTGTGATCTTCATGCAGGCGGGTTTCGCACTTGTTGAAACCGGCTTCTGTCGAGCGAAGCACGCTGCACACGTTGTCAGCACAAACCTTGCGATCTTCTTCCTTGGTTTTGTTGGCTTCTTCCTTGTTGGTTGGTCGTTCATGTTCGGTGGCTACAGCTACTTGCTGCCGGGCTTCGATTACGGACTTAACCATGCTGCTGGTGGAGCGCTCATCGGTTCCGGTGACTGGGTCTTCCTGTGGCAGGGCGGATGGGCCGGTACCTGGTTCGACGGTGGCGATCTCGCCTACTCGGGTGCAGCTGCTGCGTTCTTCCTCTACATGGTGGCGTTCATGGACACCACTGCAACCATTCCGACTGGCTCGATGGCTGAGCGTTGGAAGTTCAAGTCATTCGTTATCTGGGGTCTGTTCTGCGGTGCGGTGTACTACCCGCTCTTCGGTGCATGGACCTGGGGTGGCGGATGGCTCGCCAAGCTGGGCAACTCACTCAACTGGGGTAACGGCTACGTCGACTTCGCCGGTTCTGGCGTTGTTCACGCTGCTGGTGGCGTTGCCGCTCTCGCCGGTGCGATTGTCCTTGGACCACGTATTGGCAAGTTCACCAAGGACGGAAAGCCTCGTGCCCTTCCTGGTCACCACATCCCGATGGCACTTCTCGGAACGTTCATCCTTCTGTTCGGTTGGTTCGGCTTCAACGCTGCGTCGACCTTCGCCTCTAGCGATCCGCAGATTGGTGTCGTTGCAGCGAACACGGCTCTCGCCGGCGCCTTCGGTGGGTTCACGGCAATGCTTTGGATCTGGAAGCGCACAGGTAAGCCAGACCCCGCCATGATGGCGAACGGTCTACTCGCCGGTCTCGTGATCATCACCGCACCGTGTGCGTTTGTTGATCCGTGGGTTGCAGCACTTCTGGGTGTCTTTGCTGGTGTCGTCGTCATCGAAGCGGTGTTCTTCATCGAACGCAAGATGAAGATCGATGATCCGGTGGGCGCAATCGCAGTCCACGGCGTTTGCGGCACTCTCGGCGTGATTGCGGTTGGCCTTCTCGCCAATGGCAAGTACGGACTTGATGCTGGCGGTTCCGGCATTGGTTGGAACGGCACCACGACATCAGTGACCGATGGCGTTGCCGACGGTGTCACCGGCCTCTTCTACGGAGGAAACGGTGCGGGTCAGCTCCTCGCTCAGCTCGCTGGTGTGGTTGTTCTTTGGACACTGATCTTGGGCGTGGCCTTTGCCTTCTTCAAGATTCAGAACGCTCTGACCAAGGGCGGAATCCGAAGCGATGCCGACGAAGAAGTTGCAGGCCTCGATATGGCCGAGATGGGCGTGTTCGCCTATCCGGAATTCTCGGGAACCCACGAGGGTCTCGTCTCGAGCGACGCCTGAGCTTCAACGCTCCTTGCAGTGTCGGCCCGGTTTCGGCCGGGTCGACACTGGGCGGGAATCGACCCGCAGCCCGCACATTCCATCAAGACATCCAAGGCACCGTGATCGACACGGAGATGCTGGGATGCGAATCTTTCTCGCCGGAGTGGTCCGGCCCAACCATGGCAACCATGACTGCAGGAAAACTCATGACCTCCTCATCTTCAGAGAAGTCTTCGAAGGGCGCCAAGGTCGGCTCGAACGTTGACCTCACGTTTGCCGCCGAGTGGAATGCACTCGATAAGCCGACCCGACGACAGATCCGTCGTCTCGTGCGTATTGGCCGTCCGCAGGAGAATGCCGATGATGCTCGTATGGCTGTGGGGTTTGCCGCTTACCAGCGCACCCGTCCCTGGTTCCGTTTCTTTTGGTTGTGGTTTACCCCGCTGATGGTCGCCGGCGTCATTGCCGGATTCGCAGTGCACCCGATCATTATTGGCATGGTTCTTGCCGCTGCAGGTAACGCCTATCTCGTTCGTCGGGCATTCAAGAAGACTGAATGGCTGAACGAGCCACTCCTCAAGGGCGACGCAGACAACTAAATGAGTTCGTACAACGAAGAAGGGCCGCCCGAGGGCGGCCCTTCTCGCGTTCGCTAACGAAGTAACTAGGCGTTGACGGTCTCTGCAGCAGCTTCGATGCCACTGCCGAATCGCTTTGAGATAACAAGAGCACTCACAACAACCACAAGTGCTACGCCAGCAACGACGTAGCGCATGTTGTTGTGCTGCAACTCGATAATGGCGGGAAGCATCAACAGCGACACAAGGTTCATCACCTTGATGAGCGGGTTGAGTGCCGGGCCGGCGGTGTCCTTGAAAGGATCACCAACGGTGTCACCGATGACAGCAGCTTTGTGGGT
>CAESAL010000122.1_pt1 | contig 6239 bp, 8 predicted proteins | sample 7263561 | NCBI WGS metagenome assembly CAESAL01 (sample SAMEA6814029, study PRJEB35770) | freshwater metagenome | biome: Freshwater; feature: Freshwater reservoir; material: water | place: Czech Republic | collected 2016-04-20 | depth 30m m | reverse complement strand
CTATCTGCATTCCGTTTGGTTTTTCATCTGGGTCTTACTAAACGTCGGCCTCGTCGGTTCGGCATTGAAGTTTGATCCATTCCCATTTGGGTTGTTGACGATGATTGTCAGCCTTGAGGCGATCTTTCTGTCGACCTTTGTGATGGTGAGTCAGAACCGGCAAGCAGCTAGGTCAGATTTGCGGGCACAACTCGATTTCGAAACGAATCTTCGTGCCGAGATTTGGGCCATTCATATCGGCGCAAAATTGGGCATCGATCACGAACATGTGGAAGACATCGTTCGTCAAGCGATCGAGGCGTCTGATGGCACAAGCGCGCCGAAGGGCCTGTGACCAGACGTCGTCTGAGGTTCGGATTGGCTGGAGTGGCACTGCTCGGGCTGCTCGGCCCGGTGGGCTGTGGCTCGGGTACACGCCAAGACGCGAACCCATCGGGTGGATCGGGCGGCGAGGTCGCCGAGTCGACCACTGCTGCACCTACGACAACAACGACAATCAAGGTCTATGCCCCCACCGCCTTCGACCAAACAGATGCGCTCCTTGCCGAACGAGTGAAGGCAGCAGGACTCGCTGGTGGGATGGTGCGTCTCAGTCGTGCCGATGGATCGATTATTCACGAGAAATCCATCGGGTCAATTTCCGGTTCAACCGCGCTTTCGGTCGCGTCATCGACAAAGTGGATCACCGCAGCGGTCCTGATGACCTTTGTCGACGGTGGTGTTATCGGTCTCGATGACGATATTTCGAGATGGCTTCCGGAGTTTGTATCCGACAAGCCATCGATCTCTGCTCGGCAGTTGCTCGATCACACGTCGGGGGTCCGAGACAACACTTGTCAGGGCGGCGGCATGTCTCTTGCCGCATGCGTCAAAGCGATCGCCAGTTCCGCACGTCAGTTTCCGGCGGGCTCAAAGTTCTCGTATGGGAATTCGGACTTCCTTGTCATCGGTCGACTGGTAGAGGTGCTCGGTCAGTCAGATTTCGCCACTATTGCGAAGCAACGAATCACCGGGCCGTTGCAGATGGACGCGACCACATGGCCGGGAGCACCGTCGATGGCGAATTCCGCGTTTGGCGTTCGCGTGACCGTGGATGATTACGGGAAATTTCTCAGCATGGTCTTGCATCGAGGCATGGTTAATGGAACGAAGGTTCTGAGTGAACCCGCTGTCGCAATGATGGTGTCGAATCAAGTAGCGGCCTACGACACAACGAAAGACTTTTCGGTGGGGATCACCAAGATCCCTCGTTATGGACTTGGATGTTGGCCCGACGTCCTCGATGAGTTCGGGGCGACAGTTGTCGTGAGCGGTAATGGGGGAATGGGTTTGTATCCGTGGGTTGATTACTCCACGAATACGTGGGGAATCATTGGAGTGCAAGACGAACGAGGGGCACAAGTAGCGGTGCCAGCGTCGCAGAAGGTTGAACTTGAGGCCCGGGCTGCGATCGCTCGGTAGTGTCCTTCCATGTCCAATCGCCATCTGCTCGCTCGCGCCACTTTGATCATCAGCCTCGTTATTGCTGTAACAGGATCACTTCTGACATTGAACCCACTGCCGGCCGGAGCCCACGCGATCGTTGACCTTAAGAACTCCGACGCGATCGTGGGCCGCACCAGCGCCATGACCCTCGAGATCCAACACGGGTGCATCACCGGTGGCGGCGGCACTGTGAAGTTCGTAGCGCAGTTCGCGGCAGCGTTTGGTGAGGTCACCCCCGGTTCGGTGCCCGGATGGACCTCGGTAGTTACGAGTGGCATAACGACCACGACCGGCACGACGACCACGACGGCAGATGGTCAAACGGTGACCTGGACCACGAACGGCGCGGCGCAGCCGTTCTCGACCGCACTCATCGTTCCCCTCAAAGTTCGCTGGCCGAATCGGGCGGGCGCCTACGGCACGGTGGTTTCACAAACGTGTAGTAATCCCGCTGATGAGACCGTGTGGAGCACGCCGGCTCAGCCCGCCACCGCTGGCGTACCGTCACCGCCATTAACTCCGTTGGCGACGGTGTGCGTGTTGCCAGAGCGTCTTACGAAATCGTCCACTTGGCCGAAGCGCACGACGCGGACAATTGAACGGCTCTGCTCGACATTGCGCTAATCGCTTTACTCATAGCGCGAAAACTTTCCGATTTTTCGACGAGGGCAACACGCGCTGAATCCAAATACAACGCTGTCGCTAACAGTTTGAGAAACTGGACAGCGGGTGGTTGCGGTTACCAACCCAGCGAATGCTGATCGACAACTTGTGTTCGGCTCGTTGTTGGTGGAACGGGTCTGCGAGACTTCGGTCGTGAATCGCTGGGACTCAGTGCACGCCGGTGCGCTCGCTGATGGCAAGGGCTGGTACTTCGATCCCGACACGAGGCTGTTGGTGTTGACGGAGATCTCCCTTCTTGCGAGAGGTCACTGTTGCAGTTCTGGATGTCGCCATTGCCCGTACCCGCTCACAGCCACCGAATCGAACGGGCCCGAACCGTCCGGCGAAGTTCGGCACTAGAGCGGCGGGCTGTTCGTCAAGATGGACTAACCACGCACAAGTGGGGCCCTCTTGTGCAGCGATCCCATACCTACTTTGGGTGCGATGGTGAGTCGGTCTGTAAGCGGGGGACGTTCACGGTTACTTTGCTGAACTGCGGAAATGCTGACATCTCCTGAAAACTTATGGAGAAAGTCCGCACTCACGTTCACGCAATTTCACTGTGTTTCTATTCCTATTGCGGACAAATCGCGGACACGATCTAAGGATGAATTGCGCTATCTAGGTGGTGGTGGAAGTGGCGCGCTAGGTGGTGGTGGAAGTGGCGGATCGACTACTGCAACTGGCTTCTTCTTTTTTGTGCGAGGGCGGAGATGACGACTGAAGGTCGAGGATTCGACTTGGTTCCCATCGTCGTCAACTTGCAGCGAACGGGGACGGGAGTCTTGACGAGATCCCGGATCTCATCGAGTGTCGTCTTCGTCAACTTGTCCACGTTCACGCCCTGCACGCGCACCCAGATCACCTCGTGTCCATTGCTCTTCCCGTGGACGAGGTAGGCGGTTCCTTCCCACCACTCTGGGTACCGATACTTGGCGAAATTCTTCTTGAAGATCGCGCAACTCTCAGCGATGTGGTCCGTGTGAACCCGGAAGTGGTAACTGCCACCCGCGGTGTAGAGAAGATTCTGGAGATCGAATCCGGAAAGGTCGACAAAAGGCTCGTCGGCCGCGATTGGGCCTGCGACCCAAGTCCGCTTTTTCCCGCCAAATAGTCCCATGCCATCTCCCGCCTAGATGTCACTTCTAAGGCTAGGTGATTATTGAGCCAAGAACTCCTGCGCCATGTGGAGGAGAGGCCGAAGCAAGGTCGTCTCCCATTGATCCCGAAGATCTTCTCAACCAAATGGTGCCTCCACTGTCACAGCAACTGGTCAATTGATTCGGGGACTAACACTTAGAGGGCTGTGCAGGCCACTAGCCAAGGCGTGTAATTCCAAAATCCCCAAACACAAAGCTGGTCAGCCTCAAGTGGTACGAGCCAAACCCCTGCATCGCCTGATCCGAACACGCTGCCATTGCCATTGACCGAGTACTTCTTCACGCCGCCGGAATACCACCAAATCACCAAGCGCGAGGGCCAACTTGCTCCGAAAGAAATTCCGGTATCTTCTCCTCTACCTGAACCCCAAGTTGGTTGACGTGTCGCAGAAATCCAGCCAGTTGGCTCCGGGGGCCCCGGATCCGTCCACGTCGTGGGCGATGTGGCTGGAAACGTCGACGTGGGATTTGAAGGTGCTTGAGTCGGGGCCGGAGCATTGCCGCATCCGTTGAAGTAATTAGAGCAAAGGGGAAGCGTCGTCGTTGACAATGATTCGGTTTGGGACGACGTTGTGGCGTTCGGTGACCCCAAATTTGAAACATCACCCGCACCACCGCTTTGTGTGGTCGCGTCAGTTGCCGAAGATGATGCTTGGCTGGTTTGGGAATCATTGGAGGATGCGACTTGGGCGGACTGAGACGAATTTGAATCGCTTTGTGAAAGGACGACAGCACCACTGATGCCGCCACCGATTAAAATCACTGCCGCCACAAAGAGTGCATACATCTCAAGTCGTGATGCACTGCCGCCAAAGATTTTCGCCATAAAGGAAGCCTATGGCCTAGAAGACCGCGCAACACCGGCGACGGGATACCGCCGGGGTCAATGAACTAGGCGGAAAGAATCAAGAAGGCGGAGGAAGATTCAAAAGTGCTCGAACTGTTGATGCATAACCTGCCTGTTCGCCTTGAAGCCGCTTGCTGGTGTCCGAAATCGAGGCATATTGGAATGGCTTTGCGTCTTTGAGCGTTCGAAGCAGTGATGCTTGTTGCATTGCATTTTGGGCCAGCTGAGTAATTGCCTGCTTGGCCGCTTCAGGCCAACTTGAGCGAAGGAGCGTGTTTCCGAACAGCTCCACTGCCTCCGCATAAGGCGTGGTTGCAGCCTCGACCGCTACCGAGTCAGACGCAGAGATTCCCGGCAACTTTTCCTGATAGGTCCGTTGAGCGCTATTCACAGGCGCAACAATTGCCAGGTACTGAGCCCCATAATCAATCGCAACCGTTGTCGTGGTCGAAACTTCCGTAGTCATCGGCGCAGATGATGAACCACCGCCGCAACCAGCGAATAGCAACGCCGCAATCGATACCGCCAGAACTCCCGCCAAAGTTTTCGCCATGACGGAATTGTATTCACTTCATCGATAATGCTGCAGCGGCTGTTCGTGATGTCGTTGCTGGCAACTACCGCAACAACCTGACGACACAGCAACTCAAAGACGTCCTGCGATGCTTGGAGCTTGTCCTGCCGCCGGAGACGTTGAACTAGTTGCTACCCCACCAAGAGGTCGTTGCTGTCATGCGATAGTCGGCCCCGTTCGGGTACCTCTGGAAAATCCAAGTCGTGAGTTTGCACGACTGAAGTTCAGCTAATGCTCTATCCCGTTCGACGCGATTGGCCCTCTCTACGCGGGAGTTTTCAACACCAAACGCAGGCACGTAGTAATCATGAAAGATTATCTCCAAACTATTGACTGCACTGATTGCCAGTTGATTTTCCCATTCGACATTCAATTTCGAAATTAGCGATTGATTAGGGACGCAAATTGTTGTGGTCGGAATCGGCGGAAGTGGTAGAGCCTGTGGGGCAGATCTCGTCGTGGGTGGCTGCTGTGGAGATTGTGTTCCCGGAACTTCGCTGACGACGGGTTCAGTTGTCGCCGGGACAGTCTCTACAAACGTCGTTGTTGTGGATGTCTCGACAACTGCGACTTGCGACGGACTTGAGCCATCACTCGTCACAACAATCGCACCAGCGATGCCACCACCGATCAAAACCACTGCCGCAACAAAAAGTGCATAGACCTCAAGCCGTGATGCACTACCGCCAAAGATTTTCGCCATGTCTGAATCCTACGGCCTAGAAGGCTGCGCAGCACCGGTCATGGGATGCCACCGGAGACGCTGAACTAAAGCTATTGGCCGCGTTTAGGAGAGGCATTCATTTGTAAGCGAACTCCCCCATCCCTGTAAAAATGGAGTAATGAGGGTCGACGAATAGCGAGGCCCGGTACATCTTGGTGGGGATCACGGCTCCGGATGGAGACAGGATCTGAAGCGTCATCGACAGCACGTTTCCAGTGCTGCTGACATTTCCGGTGATCTCGACAATGACGGTGTGGGCAACAGCGTCGGTCCCGTCACTGTCCCAGTAGGTGAGTGAAGCATTCGGCGGATCGGCACTGAAAGAATCCTTGCCGCTGGCGGTCCACAGCGCTGCGAACTCTGTGGGTGTCAAGGCTCGCGTTACCCGATTGGGGCGGTCGGTGAATCCGAGGAGGTTTCCTACTGGCACACTCAACACGCTCGAGGACTGGTCGAAGCCAGTGGTTCCATCTGATTGCAAAGAAAACAGCCAGGACTCCTTTGTCGTGGTGTCAGTTTTCGCGTCGCTGCCGCATCCAGCGAAGAGCAAAGCCGCAATCGATAACGCCAGAACGCCCGCCAAAGTTTTCGCCATGACAAGAGTTTACGCCGGAGGCGGAGGCGGAGGGGGTGGCGGAGGAGTTGCTTGAACCATCGGAAGGGGCCAAACCGTGACCGGACGCTGGACTAGATCCGCTTCGAATCCATGACCTCCGACATACCGCGGTCGCTTTTTGGATTGCAGCGGGAGCCAGTCCGAAGGAGATCGCCGTTCGTGCTGGGCAT
>CAESAL010000098.1_pt1 | contig 7831 bp, 6 predicted proteins | sample 7263561 | NCBI WGS metagenome assembly CAESAL01 (sample SAMEA6814029, study PRJEB35770) | freshwater metagenome | biome: Freshwater; feature: Freshwater reservoir; material: water | place: Czech Republic | collected 2016-04-20 | depth 30m m | reverse complement strand
AGGTCAGCGTTGTATCTCGTGACCATTGATTCATAGGAGAAATCTCCATCGGGACCGAACGGGTTGTCGCGAAGGAAGTGGTAGCGGAATCCATCGACGCCGAAGTCGGCAACGAGATCTGCCGGAAAAATCTGATTGAGGCGCGTCTTCGACATTTTCTCGCCACCGACCAATAAAAACCCATGAACTGCAAGTTTTTTAGGTGGCTCGATCCCGGCGGCCAAACACATTGCCGGCCAATACACACAGTGAAAGCGAAGGATGTCTTTGCCGAGAAGGTGGTGAACCTGGGGCCACCATTCGGCGAAGCGTTCCGGGTCATCGCCGTAGCCGACCGCGGTCGCATAGTTAATGAGCGCGTCGTACCAGACGTAGAAAACGTGGCCTTCGTCCCAAGGAACAGGCACGCCCCACGAAATCGATGTGCGTGAGACAGACACATCTTCGAGCCCTTGCTTGATGATGCCAAGCGCTTCATTGCGCTTACCCTCGGGCTGCACGCAATCGGGATTGGCGGCGTACCAATCAAGTAGCGGCTGTTCGAACTTCGAAAGTTCAAAGAACCAGTTGTCCTCTTCAAGCCATTCGACAGGACGACCATGGATAGGACAATCGCCGTCAACTAAATCGGCTTCATTGAAGTAGGCCTCGCAGGGAACGCAATAGTGACCCGAATACGAACCTTTGCGAATCCAGCCATTGTCGAAAATCGCCTGCATGAACTTCTGCACGGAGCTGATGTGGCGGGGCTCGGTTGTACGAATGAAATCGTCATTGCTTATGTTGAGTAATTCCCAGACCTCACGGAATCGAGCACTCGTCTGATCTGCTTGTTCGAGCGGAGTAATGCCATTGGCATCGGCCGATCGCTGGATTTTGAGACCGTGCTCGTCGGTTCCGGTGAGGAAGAAGGTGGGGTCTCCCACCAACCGATGCCACCGGGCAAGCGCGTCTGCAGTCACCGTTGTGTAGGCATGCCCGATGTGAGGCACATCATTCACGTAATAGATAGGAGTGGTGACGTAGAAGGGCTCGGACACGTCGCAAGGCTACGCAGGCTCACCGCCTCGCACGAACCACGCGATCACATGCCTCGAATTACTGACTCTCGAGCACCTCAAGCGCTCGAATGAGAAATCCCATAGCTCCGGCACCGACATCCTCAAGATCGGGTCGTGACGGATCGTGCAAGGAACGCTGGTAGATGCCTTCCAAGAGCACCGCCATGCGGAAGTTATAGAGAACCTCGTAATACGCAAGGTCGCTGGGCATCTCAATCGAACGGCAAGATTGGTAGCGAGCAATGAGTTCATCGCGACGAGGCCAACCCGGCGCAGCGGTCGCCTTTCCCCATATTTCACAGAACCCGATGAGATCAAGCAACGGATCGCCAATCGTTGCCGTTTCCCAATCGAGGATGGCTGCCACCCGGCCTGGTGGCGTTGCTGCGACTAGGGCATTGAACATATGGAAGTCACCATGCATCAATGTTGGTTTGTAAGAACCAGGGATGTTGGCCGACAAGAAATCGGTGATGCGCGAAAGTCCCGGAAGTTCGCGTCCGTCATAGGACGCCAGTTGCGTCGTCCATCGATCAACTTGGCGCTCGTGAAATCCTTCTGGCTTTCCGAAATCGGCCAAACCGTTCGACTGCCAGTCGAAGTCATGCAATGCAGCAAGCGCTTCGACCATCGCGAACGCAACGCTTGGCTGATCTTCCGCAGTGAATGGTTCGGGCAACGGTGGCGCAGGATTGATGCCATCAACCTGCTGCATCAAGAAAAACGTGCACCCGAGAACTTCACTGTCTTCACACAACGCCACCGTTTCGGGATGCGGCACATCCGAGCCATTCAGCGCATCGAGAATTTGAAACTCGCGACGCATACCTTCATCTGCTCGTTCAATGGCAACAAGAGCGGGCCGGCGAAGCACCCAACGAGAACCGCCGCGGTAGATCGTGAACATCGCGTTCGATCGACCAGACGTGAGCGGCGCAACCGTTATCGATTGCCCGACTTCAAGGCCAAGACCATCAAGCCAAACGCCAAGGCGCTCGACATCGACAAGTTCCTCGCTCACGAACCGCCACCATCGAGATTGATAAGTGCACCGGTCATATACGACGAGGCATCGGAAGCCAACAGCAGCGCGGTTCCAACGATCTCTTCGGGCTGTCCGATATGACCGACGGTGATCATCTTCGCGACGTGTTCGGCCGCTTCACGAGTCGGGATTGCCTTACTGAAGCTGTCAGTAACGAAAGGACCGCAAACAATCGCGTTAACTCTGATGCCGCGCGGCCCGAACTCTTGCGCAGTCGCCTGAGTTATGGCGTTGAGAGCAGCCTTGGAACCCGCATACACAACAGTGAACGGTGAAGGTCGTTGGGAGGCTTTCGTGCTGATGTTGATGATCGATCCGCCAGCGGGCATGTGGTCGGCTGCCATCGCCATCAACCGCAGCGGACCTTTGACATTTACTCCAAAGGTCTTGTCGAACAGTTCCTCGGTAACTTCAGCAAGCGAAGGCGGAACCGGCGCAATACCCGCGTTGTTCACCAAGATGTCGATCTTTCCGAATTCAGCGACCGCTGCAGCAATCAGAGCGTCGCACTGGCCCCAGTCCGCCACATGACACGCGACTGCGAGTGCTCGGCGACCTTTCGCTCTGATCTGTTCGGCAACTTCTTCACACGCGTCAACACGACGGCTTGAAACAACCACGTCGGCGCCGGCATCGGCAAACCCCAGTGCCATTGCTCGCCCAAGGCCCTTACTCGCTCCGGTCACAACCGCGACCTTGCCGGTGAGATCGAACAGCGCACTTGCCACTTCAGAAGCCTTCTTCGTTACTGGCCTGGAATTGCCATTGCCCATCTCGTTGAACGATGTGACCAGCACTGGGCGCGGCGTAATGCGTTCCGAGAATGAGCGTGCCCGTATCGCCATGTTCCTCGCGCATACGGCGGCGACTTTCGGCGCCCATTGGTCCGTCCCAATCGCCGCTCATGCCCCAGTCCGGTTCGGCCCATTGCACCGGATGATGCGTGGCATCGCCCGTGATCAGCGCTCGCTCACCATTCGATTCAATGACGACCGACATGTGCCCAGGCGAATGACCATGTGTCGGCACAAACCTGATTTCGCTGGTGACGCGATGATCGGGATCGACAAGATCGACAAGTCCTGCATCGACGACGGGCGCAACGGTGTCGGGAAGGTTCCAGGCGTAACCACCCGGTTCGGCCATCCACCCGTCGTATTCGGCGCGACAGAAGAGATAACGAGCATTCGGGAATGTCGGCACCCACTTTCCGTCCTCAAGACGAGTGTTCCATCCCACATGATCGAAATGCAGGTGCGTGCAACACACGATGTCGATCGACTCAACAGGGAAGCCGGCTGCGGCGAGCCGCTTCGGAAACGCAGGGTCGCCCGTAAAGCCGGGGAGACCCGCCATGTCTCGATCGCCTACACACGTGTCAACAATGATTCGAAGCCCATCGCTTTCAACCACGAATGCATGAATCGAGAGGTCGGTATTTCCCTCGTCATCGATGAAATGGGGCATGAGCCAAGAAAGATGCGGCGCAAGCGCCTCCTCGGTCGCAGCAGGAAGCAGACCCTTCAGGGGCAGTTCTTGTTCAAGTTCCACAACCTTCGTGACAGTGACTTCACCGACGTACCACTTCATCTTTGACCCCGATCCTCTTAGAACAACAGCAAGAAAGAGTGACACGTCGAGAGGACTTCTGCCCGCGCAATGAAATCGATAAGACATCATCCATCGGCGACAAGACGGCGTTAAGAACCCCCAGAACTGCCGTTTAGGTGTCTCGGATCAAGGTTGAATCGAAGGATGGCTGAACTCCCCCCTGGTTCCGATCGCAGCGAACTCCGACCACTCCCAGCTTCAATAGACGTGGGACTCCCCGAAACTCGAGGCTACCGATTCAAGTCCAAGATTCTCGGGGCCCCGCTCACCAATGACCAGCTCGAACACGAGCGTCTTGGGAAACCAACGGCACTTGCCGTGTTCGCGTCCGACGCGCTCTCGTCAACCGCCTACGCCTCAGAAGAAATTCTCCGAACGCTCCTGATGATTGGCGGCGCGGGTGGCATCGGAGTCTTGGCATTCCGTTATCTGACGCCGATCACGATTGCGCTGGTACTTGTCCTCGTCATTCTCATCTTCAGTTACCGACAAACCATTAAGGCCTACCCATCCGCAGGCGGCGCTTACATCGTCACTAAAGACAATCTGGGACTAATTCCGGCTCAGATCGCCGGAGTCGCTCTTCTCACGGATTACATCCTCACCGTTGCGGTTTCTGTGTCGGCGGGCGTCGCAGCGTTGTATTCCGCATTTCATCCTCTTTATCCCTACCGAGTTCCGATCGCACTCGTTTTTATTTTGATTATCTGCATCGGCAACCTTCGCGGTGTAAAGGAATCCGGCAAGATTTTTGCTGTACCTACATACGCTTTCATCTTGGCAATGTTCCTAATGATCGCAACCGGGATTTTCAAGGCAGTCTTCGGAGGCGGACTTGAACACGTCGTCCCGCAAGACCCAGCCGCGATTGAAGCAACAGGCGCAGTTGGAATTGTTCTACTTCTCCACGCATTCGCGTCCGGCGGCGCCGCCATGACTGGAGTGGAAGCCATTTCCAACGGCGTCCCCGCATTCCGACCAGTTGAGTGGAAGCACGCCCGAGAAACACTCACCGTGATGGGAGTTCTTCTCGGAGCAATGTTCCTTGGCATCTCCTGGCTCGCCGCAAAGATGCAAATTGTTCCGAGTGATTCAAAAACGGTCATCGCGCAGATGGCCGAGGCCATCTATGGCTCCTCAACGACTGGTCGCATCCTTTTCCTAGTCACCCAAGCAGCAACCATGCTCATCTTGGTGCTTGCAGCGAATACAAGTTTCGCCGACTTTCCTCGCTTGGCGAGCTTCCACGCCGATGACGCGTTTATGCCGAAGCAGCTCACCAAACGCGGCCACCGTTTAGTTTTTTCAAATGGCATCATCGCCCTCGCAATTGCGGGAGCGATCCCCGTCATCATTTTTCAGGCTGACGTCACGCATCTCATTCCGCTCTATGCAATCGGAGTGTTCACAAGTTTCACTCTCTCGCAAGCAGGAATGGCCCGAAAGCACATCAAAGACAAGGAGCCGGGGTGGAAGGTCGGGCTCGTCGTTAACGGCCTCGGAGCGGTGACAACACTTGTCGTCACCGTGGTGATTGGCATCTTCAAATTCGCAGGTGGCGCATGGTTCATCATGCTGCTCGTTCCGATTCTCGTCGTGCTTCTTATGCGACTCAACAAGCAGTACGAGTCAGAGAAAGCCGAACTTGGTGTCGAGTTAAAGAAAGTCACGACCACCCGAATCAGACGATTCCACTCTGTTGTCGTCATGATTGGCGAGATCGACCGAAGTTCAGCTCGCGCTCTTCAATACGCGCGTTCGCTTTCACCAGACACCATAAAAGCCGTACATTTTGCGACCGACGAACTCCACGCTGAACATCTGATGCGAGATTGGACAGAACTTGACCTCGAGCGCATCCCACTCGAAATCGTCGAATGTCCAGACCGACGAATGAATCGTGCTGCCCTTGAGATGGCCGCTGTGATCACCGGCACTGCCGATGTGGAACTCACAGTTCTCATCCCCCGACGCGAGTACAAGCACCTTTGGCACCGACTTCTCCACGACCGCACCAGCAATTCAATCGCCCACACCCTCGCAGGGCTGAAACACGTCAACGTGACGTTCGTCCCATATCTCATGGGCGAACCAGCGCTTGAAAGCGTCGAAGCCCCGCTTCCATAGACTTCCAACGTGCAACGCAGAAGACTCCTCTCATCAGCGGGATTCTCACTCGCATGTATCCCTCTACTCACCGTGGCGCTCGCCCACCTGAAACCAGCCCCAAATCTCCCGACCGACCTCCTGCTCTTTCTCGGAATCGTTGTCGGTGCCGCACTCATCGGTGGATTCGTAGCTGGAGTTGCCACCGCCATCGTTTCGTTCCCTGTTATCAATTGGTTTCTCACGGTGCCGCTCCACACTTTTCGCATCGAAGGTGGTGAAGACTTCGCGGCGCTGACCGTTTTCTTCTTTGTAGCGATTGTCGTCAGCGCACTAGTCGATCAGGTTGCAAAGCGTTCAGCCGATGCCGAACGTGCTCGGGACGAGGCTGCCGAGTTCGCAATCACTGCGGCAAAGGCAGAAGCCGCATCCGAAGGTGACCGACTTCGCACCGCAATTCTTCGAGCCGTCTCTCACGACTTACGCACACCGCTCGCATCAATTAAGGCATCGTCGACAAGTCTGCTTCAAGACGACATCGAATGGTCGAACGAAGCGCGCAAGGATTTCGCATTGACTATCGACGAGGAGGCCGACCGACTTGACCGGATCGTCGGAAATCTCTTGGATCTCAGCCGACTCGATGCCGGAGTCGTGCAACCTGATTTCATTGCTGTCAGAGTTTCAACAGCGCTCCACGATGCACTTTCAAGTCTCGGACCCATTCGTTGCAACTTCGAGTCCAAGTTCAGCGACCCCGACCTTGAAGTAACTGCGGACTCGGTTCTCCTTGAGCGGGTCCTCGCCAATATTGCGTCCAATGCCGTTCGACACGGATCATCAAATGGCCCAATTCAGATCACGGCTCACCAAAACGGCGATCTCGTGCACATCACGGTGGCTGACCATGGACCTGGGATGAGTTCAGAAGATCGAGTCCGCGCTTTCGAACCATTCATGCAACTGGGCGACCAATCGGGAGGCGCTGGTACCGGATTAGGTCTCGCTGTTGCCAAGGGTTTTACTGAAGCGATGAATGGGTTCATTCACCTCGAAGAAACCCCGGGCGGAGGACTCACTGCAATCATCTCGCTTCAATCCTCTGCTCAGGCCTCTGTCATTCGCTCCCAACCGTTCACTGCGCGATGACCACCGTTCTCGTCGTCGACGACGAACCTCAGATTCGCCGAGCATTAGCCACAAACCTTCGCGCTCGAGAATTCAATGTTGAAGAAGCTTCGTCGGGCGAAGAAGCGCTTCGCCTAGCTGCCGAGCGACATCCAGATATCATTATCTTGGACATTGGCCTTCCGGGAATTGATGGAATTGAAGTCGTCCATGGAATTCGCGGCTGGAGTTCGGTACCGATCATCATGCTGTCGGTTCGCCAGGACGAGGCAGACAAGGTTGAAGCGCTTGATGCCGGCGCCGACGATTACCTCACAAAACCCTTCGGCATGAATGAGCTACTCGCTCGCCTTCGCGCAGCCTTGCGGCGATCATCCGATGCAGCCGATGAGCCCATGATCACCACCGACGGGTTCACGATCGATCTCGTCACAAAGCGGATCTACCGAGGAGACGAAGAAGTTCACCTCACCCCAACCGAGTGGGGCATCACCGAGATCCTCGCACGAAATCCCGATCGACTTGTTTCTCAGCAAACCTTGCTGCAAGCCGTTTGGGGCCCTGCCTATGGCAAGGAAGGTCATTACCTCCGGGTGTACATGTCGGCAATCCGACGAAAACTTGAGCAAGACCCAGCGAATCCTCGGCACTTCATCACCGAGCCGGGCATGGGCTACAGATTCCTGCCTTAGACCGAGCCTCGGCCACCGCCCGTTCGACCCCATGATGTCAGTCGGCAAGACTGCGACGACTCGCATGCTGCCAGGGGGAACCATGAGTGGACAGGTCCGACTCGAGATCGATGGCCCAATCGCCGTCATCACCAACGACAACCAAGAGAAGCGAAATGCCTTCTCTGACGACATGGACAAGCAGTTGT
>CAESAL010000095.1_pt1 | contig 7968 bp, 5 predicted proteins | sample 7263561 | NCBI WGS metagenome assembly CAESAL01 (sample SAMEA6814029, study PRJEB35770) | freshwater metagenome | biome: Freshwater; feature: Freshwater reservoir; material: water | place: Czech Republic | collected 2016-04-20 | depth 30m m | reverse complement strand
GCTTGACCTTCAGCCGTTCGAAGATCGACAGCAACAGATTTCTTCGAACGATTGTCCATCTCGAACACCGGGTTGTCCGGCATCATCGTCCCGAAGAGTGATTGGTAGGTGCGCGCGGGATCACCGCCGCCCGGTGGCTCGAGCTTGATGACGTCAGCACCCCAGTCAGCCAGAATCCCTGCGCACGCAGGGCCCGCGACCCACATGCCAAGTTCAACGACCTTCACACCGTCTAATGGTCCAGACATACGCTTCTCCTTCTCAGTACCGAGAGCGTGGCACATCGAAAGCGGCCACGATCTCGAGCAATCCGCTTGCTACTGATTCGCCAGTAAACGGGCGAACCAATCGAACAGAGCAGCTGCCCAAGCAGACGTAATCCCGCATGGAAATGCTTGGAATCCATGAGGCATCTCGGGCGCAACGAACAACTCAACCTCGTTGCCCGCAGCTGCCCATCGAGGAGCCAACATCAACGTGTCATCGAGTAAATGGTCTGCTGTTCCCACGCTCATGAATGCGGGACACAAGTTTTGTAAGTCAGCAAACAGAGGCGACACGTTCGGTGAGCGGCGCTCCTCAATGGTCATGTCGGGCAGATAGCAATCGCCGAACATGGCCATGCCTTCTGGCGAGAGCAGGTCGGGAACGTCGAGCACTCGCAAACCACGCTGGCTCGGTGAACGTCCCCAATCGTGCACCCCGAATACCAGGTTTGCGCCCATGAGATTGTCGGATGCATTGAGTTCGTCGCGCATGCGCAACGCTACCGCTGCTGCCATGTAACCGCCCGCAGATTCCCCACCGACGATGATGCGATTCGAGCCGTACTCGGAGATTCCATTTTCGATCACCCATTTCACCACCGCGATCCCGTCGTCAGGACCGGCCGGGAATGGATGCTCGGGGGCTTTGCGATAGCCAACGGAGACCACGGCCATTCCGAAACGGCGACACAGATCCAAATTGGTGCTGTCACCCATTTCCGGCGCACCGATAATCATTCCGCCGCCATGGAAATGCACATAGACCGACGATGCTGGGCCATCAGGAAGAAATGTCCGACATGAGACACCGGCAATGTCGCGAACAATTGCTTCAGGTAGCGGCGCAAACGTGCGTTCAAACGTACGGCGCATTTGCTGAACCTGACCGAGAAGATCCTTCGGCGGTTCACCATCGCTGGCAAATGCTTCGGCCACTAGCGCCATCCCGGCATCGACCACAGCTCGCGCCTCGGGCCTCATGGCCTCGATTTCATCGGTCCAAAGTTGCATCATTCCCCCTCGTGTCCTGCGGTCACCATAGAGCGGACAGAATCACGACGCTCTCAACAACTACGGTCACCTAAATGGGTTTCTACAGCAAGCACATCGTTCCCCGTCTCATCGACAAAATGTGCGGCACGCCCGCCATGCAACAAGGACGCGATGCCGTGGCCGCCGGTCTTTCGGGCACAGTGTTGGAAATCGGATTTGGTTCGGGCCTCAACATAAAGAGTTACGCACCAGAGATCGAACTCGTCTACGCCGTCGAGCCGGCGTTAACCGCCCGCAAGATCGCAGTGCCCCGAATTGCCGCCTCGCCCATCCCCATTCAGTACGCCGGCCTCCACGGCGAAACCGTGGCGCTTGACGACAACTCTTGTGACGGCGCGTTGTGCACCTTCACGCTCTGCACCATTCCTGGCGTTGAACAAGCACTCGCCGAACTCCGCCGCGTTCTCAAGCCCGGTGGAAAGTTCCACTTCCTCGAACATGGCCTCGCTCCCGACACCAAGACGCAGACATGGCAGCGCCGCCTCGATCCGCTTGAAAAGCGTCTTGCCGATGGCTGCCACCTCACCCGCGACCCGGTGGAACTCGTGAAGGCCGCAGGGTTCGAACTCGAATTCGTCCATAGCGAATACACCAAGGGACCCAAGCCCTGGGTGTTCATCACCTTTGGGCAGGCAATCAACGCCAAGTGACTCCAAATTTGGGGTGACTGGATTTCCAGCAGTTCTCAAGGTTTCCTTTACATGTAACAACAGGTTGATCTGTCACGGTTACTTCATGACCGAAGGCAACGCCTCGAAGGACAACCGCGCTATGGGAATCACAGAGTTCAATGATCTGACGGGGCCGGACCAATCAGTCTTGGCAACTGCTCCTCCTGCGTTCAATCGTCGATCCGTTCTCTTTGGTGCCGGTGCCGCAGTCATCGCCGCTACTGCAGCAGCATGCGCGCCCGCCCCTGCGCCAACTCCGGCCCCCACAACAACGGTCCCCCCGACCACCGTGCCACCAACGACAACGTCCACTCTTCCTCCGCCCACAACCACAACCCAACCTGGTTCAGCAGTGGGAGAAACCGCGGCACAAGTCCTCCATGTCGCGAGGCGTCTCAGCTTTGGACCGACCCCGGAGCTTCTTGGCGAGATTCGTGCAATTGGAATAACGGCGTGGATCGATCAGCAACTTGCGTGGGAGTCAATCGACAATTCCTCTGTCGATGCAATTCTCGCGTCGTACCCACGATCGCTGATGACCGCTACCGAAATCAGCGCCGGCATCGAACCGTGGCGCACACGTCAAGAGATGGCCGCCGCAACGATTGCGCGTGCAGTGTGGAGCAAGCGCCAACTTCACGAGTTACTTGTTGATTTTTGGTCGAACCATCTCAACATCGATATCAACCACGATGCCAGCACACGACATAAACCCGCCGATGACCGCGACGTTGTTCGCCGCTATGCAACAGGTCGCTTTACCGACATGCTTATTGCCTCGGCAAAGTCACCAGCAATGCTTCTGTATCTCGACCAGGCCCTTTCACGGGCCGATGGCGGACGGTTGCCGATCGAGAACTATGCGCGCGAGATGCTCGAACTCCACACCGTCGGCGTCGACGGCGGCTACAACGAGGCCGATGTCAAAGAAGTTGCCTATCTGCTTTCCGGCTGGGGCGTCGTAAACCGTAACGACGGCGGTTTTCAGTTTCGTCCTCAGTGGCACAACATGGGGCCACTGGCCACAGGTGGTGAGGTTCTGGGATGGCGCCCGAACGGACTCACGGGTGTTGCTGCTGGGGAATCGTTACTCGCCTTTCTCGCACGACATCCAAAGACTGCGACTCGTCTCGCTCACAAACTCGCAGTCAGATTCATCGGCGAACACATTCAGGTCACCGACAGCGTCGTAGTTGCTGCAGCACAGGCGTACACCGCAAACGACACAGCTATCGCGCCGATGGTTCGTTCCCTGTTGCTCTCGCAAGAATTTCGAATATCAGCGGGCCGCAAGATGCGCCGACCGATCGAATTTTTCGCAGGGCTCCTTCGCTCGGTGCAACTGCAATGGGACCCAGCGCGCTCAACAAACATAATGAACACCGCTATGGGCCAACTCGGCCTTTTGGGTCAGGTTCCCCTCGCGTGGGAAACACCCGATGGTTATCCCGACAATGACGCTCGGTGGACCACAGCAGGGGCAATGGTCGCCCGATGGAATCTCGCCACGCTGGGCTCCAACGGTTTTGGCGCACCAGCTCCGCAGTTCGATGCAAACCGCATTCTTGGCACACCTGCGCCCACAACTGTTGGCGAGGCGCTCGACCGAGCAGCACTTGTGATCCTCGGCGAACCGCTGGATGCGACTGCACGCGCGGCAATCCTCTCGGCCTCTGGCCAGACCAACAGCACTGCGTGGAAATCCACATCGAACGCTCGAGCGGTCTTCGCTTACATCCTTCAGACCCCCCAGAACCAGATGCGGTGATCATGATGAACAACGACATCGCAAACTCACAATTGAACGAACTCGATACCGCCGTTGGTGTTCCACTACTTGGAACACTCGACCGTCGCCGCTTCCTCGCTGTGTCGGGTGTCGGCGCAACTGCCATCGCAGCAACCGCCTACTTCCGCCCGTCGGTCTTTTTTGGTCGAGCAAGTGCAGCAACCGGATCGAGTTCAGCATCGACAAGCAACATCATCGTCAATATCTTCTTGCGCGGTGCTGCCGATGGACTTTCGTTCCTGAGTCCGCTCAACGACAGCACCTATCAAACGCTTCGCCCCGGCGTTGCCATTCCCGACGCATCTGCCCTTGCGGTGAACAACCAATTCGGTCTGCACCCCGGCGCTGTTCGCATCAAGGCGCTTCTCGACGCGGGTCAAGCGGCATTTGTTCCGGCCGCCGGTTCGCCCAACAACAACCGATCCCATTTTTCTGCTCAAGCGATGATGGACAAAGGTTCATCGAACGACCCCACTCTCAGCACTGGCTGGCTTGGTCGATACTTCGCGGCGACATCGGGAGTATCAGAAGACGCGCTACGCGGCGTCTCGATCGGCAACGGACTCCAGCCTTCATTGCGGGGTTCCGCTGCGATCGCCACGCCGAATCTGCAATCCCTTTCGCTCTACAGCGCTGGAAGCGGCGCTTCGTCAAGTCAGGTGCAAACTGCGCTGCGAGCGATGTACCCATCTGCACCGACAGAACTCCTCCGGAACCAAGCCATTGCGGGCACCGACATCGTCGCCGAGATCGCGCCAATCGCGACTGCGACTGCAGTTCCAACAGGGTGGCCAACCGGATTCGGATCTGCGCTGTGGCCCATCGCCAAACTCATTGCTGCTGGTTACCCCGTCGAAATCGCAACTGCTGATCTGGGCGGCTGGGACGAACACGATGCAATGGGATCAGCCACTGATCCCACCGGCAATCAATACAAGTTGGTTGCTGGTCTCGACACCGCGCTCGGCGCGTTCTTCGATTACATCGGCAGCGCCGCTTCTCGCACCACAGTGATCATCACCACCGAATTCGGCCGACGGATCGCCATCAATGGTTCGGGCGGAACTGATCACGGACGCGGCATGGTGATGATGGTGCTCGGCGCGGGCGTGAACCCGGGCGTGCACGGAACATGGCCAGGATTGACCGATACCGATAATGGCGACGTGAAGGTCGTCAACGATTTCCGCAAGGTCTACGCCGAGGTACTCGGTCGACGCATGCGACCAACGAATCTGGCATCGGTGTTTCCGGGATTTGATACGTCACAATCAAACTGGCTGGACATCGCAACTGCGTAGCAAAAACGAAGATGACCCGAGCCGAAGCCCGGGCCACCATTCAGACTGCTCTGCGTTTGCGAAAATCAGCTGCAACCGCTGGTGGTGCCGCATGACGGGCATGCGTGGCAGGAGCCAGCACGCTGCATGGTGACACCGCACTGCATGCACATCGGTGCATCGTGATTGGTTGTCTTCACTTCACGAACCATCGTGGTTTGTGTGTCGGTAAGAAGTGTTGACACCGATTCGATGGACGGAGGATCGACCGGCATTTCCGAACCCTGACGGGTTTCGATGCCTTCATCGACACCGGGAAGCGTGGGCTGCATGCGCTCCGAGGTGGTGAGGATATTGAGTTCCGCACGCTCTTGCGGTGAGAGATACTCGATCGCCATACGGCGGAAGAGATAATCCATCAGCGAATTCGCGATGCGAATGTCTGGATCGTCGGTCATGCCGGCTGGTTCGAATCGCATGCCAGTGAACGCTTCGATGAAGGAGCGCAGCGGCACGCCGTACTGAAGGCCGTGTGACACCGAGATAGCGAAAGCGTCCATGATGCCGGCGAGGGTGGAACCCTGCTTTGACACACGAACGAAGATTTCGCCCGGGCGACCATCTTCGTATTGGCCAACGGTGACGAAGCCCTTGCAATCGGCGACGCGGAACTCGAAGGTGCGCGACACGCGGGTGCGAGGAAGCTTCTGGCGGATCGGCTGGTAGACGATCTTCTCGACGACACGCTCGATGACTTCGACCGCACCAGCAATCGGATCGTCGGCGCCCTCGACGTCCTTCTTCGATGCTGACAGCGGCTGGGCAACCTTGCAGTTGTCACGGTAGATCGCGACAGCCTTGATGCCGAGCTGCCAAGCCTCGATGTGAATCTTCTCGACCTCTTCAACCGAAACATCTTCGGGCATGTTGACGGTCTTGGAGATAGCACCAGAGATGAACGGCTGCACTGCACCCATCATGCGGATGTGGCCCGTGTAATGGATGATGTTGTCGCCCATCGAGCAGGCAAACACGGGAATGTGCTCGGCCTTGATGTGCGGTGCACCGAGGATCGACATGTTCTCGTTGATGTAGGCAACGATTTCGTCCATCTGCGCATCGGTGTAACCGAGCTTTGTGAGGGCACGAGGAATCGTCTGGTTGACGATCGACATGGTGCCGCCGCCAACAAGCTTCTTCATCTTGACCAGACCAAGGTCGGGCTCAACACCAGTGGTGTCGCAGTCCATCATGAGGCCGATGGTGCCGGTCGGTGCGAGAACCGAAGCTTGTGAGTTACGCACGCCAACTTCAGCGGCGAGTTCACATGCGGTGTCCCATGACTGCTGTGCCGCCGACAGCAACGCCGGAGGAACAAGTTCCTCGTCGATGCTGGCTGCTGCGGCACGGTGCTGACCAAGAACGCGAAGCATGTGTTCGGCGTTTTCGGCGAACCCAGCGAACGGGCCCATGCGAGATGCGGTACGAGCCGAAGTGGCATACGCGTGACCAGTCATGAGCGAGGTGATCGCACCAGCAAGGGCACGGCCTTCGTCGGAGTCGTACGGAAGGCCAAGGGCCATCAGTAGAGCGCCGAGGTTGGCGTAGCCAAGACCGAGCTGACGGAACTTACGGGAGTTGTCGCCAATCGGAACGGTCGGGTAATCGGCGTTACCGACAAGGATTTCCTGGGCGGTGAACATGATCTCGATCGTGTGCTTATAGGCCTCGATGTCGAACACGCCGTCTTCGCCGAGATAACGGAGAAGGTTGATGCTGGCGAGGTTGCATGCGGAATTGTCGATGTGCATGTATTCCGAGCACGGGTTCGAACCATTGATGCGGCCGGTATTGGTCGCGGTGTGCCAGTGGTTGATCGTGGTGTCGAACTGCATGCCGGGATCGGCGCATTCCCAAGTGGCCTGAGAAATCTGACGCATAAGGTCACGGGCACGGATGGTCTTGACGATTTCGCCACCGTGCACGGCACGCAGATGCCAATCGGTGTCGTCGACGACGGCCTGCATGAACTCGTCGGTGACGCGCACCGAGTTGTTGGCGTTCTGGTACTGGATCGAGGTGATGTCGATGCCATCGAGATCCATGTCGAAGCCGGCGTCGCGAAGGGCACGAGCCTTCTTCTCTTCACGGGACTTGCACCAGATGAACTCTTCGATGTCGGGATGATCGACATTGAGGATGACCATCTTGGCGGCGCGGCGAGTCTTGCCACCGGACTTGATGGTGCCGGCTGACGCGTCGGCGCCACGCATGAAGCTCACCGGACCGGAGGCAGTGCCGCCGCCCTTGAGCAGTTCCTTGGAGGAACGGATGCGCGACAGGTTGATGCCCGCACCCGAGCCGCCCTTGAAGATGGTGCCTTCCTCGACGTACCAGTTGAGGATGGAGTCCATCTTGTCGTCCACCGACAAGATGAAACAGGCCGAAGCCTGCTGCGGTACACCTTCGACGCCGATGTTGAACCACACCGGCGAGTTGAACGCAGCGCGCTGGGTGATGATGATGAACTTGAGTTCGGAGCGGAACGCTTCGGCCTCTTCGTCGGTGACGAAGTAACCATCGCGAATTCCCCAGTCGGTGATGGTGTCGGCGACACGATCGGCGACCTGCTTGAGCGACCATTCGCGCTCATCGGTGTCGGGAGTTCCGCGGAAGTACTTCTGGGAGACGATGTTGGTGGCGTTCAGCGACCAACCCAGAGGGAACTCGACGCCGAGCTGCTCGAAGGCAACCTCGCCGGTCTTCCAGTTCGAGATGCGCGCATCACGACGTTCCCACTCGACCTGGTCGTAGGGGTGAGTGTCGACGCTTGTGTAGTGCCGACGGATGCCGATGCCGGCCTGTTCAGGTGCCAGGGCCATGAGAAGTCCTCCGCGTGGGTGATCGAT
>CAESAL010000079.1_pt1 | contig 9160 bp, 10 predicted proteins | sample 7263561 | NCBI WGS metagenome assembly CAESAL01 (sample SAMEA6814029, study PRJEB35770) | freshwater metagenome | biome: Freshwater; feature: Freshwater reservoir; material: water | place: Czech Republic | collected 2016-04-20 | depth 30m m | reverse complement strand
CATCTCGGCTGAAAGGTTTTTCTTCGTTGTTGTCCGTAACGATGTATTGACGAAGTTCAGGACCAACTGCTTCAAGCATGTACCGGAAATGACCGACGATGGGGAAATTTCGAAGAATCGCGTGCTTCCGTTGTGTGAGATCGTAAATCGCGATCAGAAGAAGAAACAGCATCAACACTGCAACTACAACCAGCACGACAGCCCATGTCATGACCGAAGCCTAGGGGGCGACTACCCAGAAAGGCTTTCGGGAAGTTTGTTGTCTCAAATAAGTGCCAGAACCAAACCAATCTGGCCAAGGTGGTAGGTCACCATCACGATGATGCGACTCTTTGGAAGTTCAGAAACAAAGCGAGTCCAGCCGAGCAGTGAATCGCTCGCTGCAAACAACAACGCACCGACGATCGCAAAGAATCGGCCCGTTCCAATCGCCGAAGCGACCATCAGAGAAATCACAGCGATATACGCAGAGACCGGCCCGATGAGCGCTTTATCGACACCGACTGCACCTTGAACGATCCGACGACCAACCACAAGAGCGAGTACAGCCATCAGCACAATCCCAAAGAGCAATCCACCAAACGAAATTCCAAGAGCCACGAGACCGACCACATAGAAAATGTGTGCGACAAAAAATGCGCCTAGGCCCACAAGGAACTTGTCGGTTGGCAGCATGAGCGCAATGTCACCCACCGTTGACGACACGAGTCCAATAATGAGCATCACTCGTGCAAAATCAGAACTCGGATCAAGCGTTACCGCAACGGCGATCAACAGAACCATCACCAGCGGCTTGAGCACGTACTCGGCAGTTCTGTAGTTATTGGCAACAACAAGCCAATCGCAAACAGCGACAACAGCAGTAAGCGAGAGAAGCAGAAATGCCAGCGCAGTCATCGATTGCTCATGGGGCGTCAAGCCTTGGCAACACCAACGACATGCTGTCGGGACACACGAGGCGACCATCTAGCCATTCACGCAGATTGTCAATCGGGACCCACACCGCTTCGACGATCTCATCATCGGCAAAGTCGAATGGCCCTTCCGAACGCGTCTGATAGATACGCGCCACTTCACGAACTTCGTCATCTTCGTAGGAGCCTTCGCCCAAATAAGCGAGTTCTGCCGAGATTCCGAGTTCTTCAATAAGTTCCCGTGCGGCTGCCAATTCCCACGCCTCACCCGCAGCGACGACGCCGCTCACAGCGATATCCCACGCGTCGGGCCACAGGTCTTTCCATGTCGCTCGTCGATGAATCAAAAGTTCATCGACGTCGTTGCGCACAACTATGAACACTGACCGGTGCAGAAGATTTGCCCGGCGCATTTCAGCGCGGGTCACTTCGCCAATGACCATCCCCATTGCATCGAGTTCATCGACGAGTTCCTCATCTGCAGACCCATCTGCCATCAGAGGGCTTCCGCTCGTTCACAGGCGTCGGAAAAGCTCACGCCTTCGTCAAAGAGCGCCCGAAGTTGCACCACATGGCGAGGGCGATTCATTCCCAACACACCGGTGAGCCGGTCGCCGTTTCCGTAAAGGCTCACAAATCGAAATTCTGCTGTTGACCCGTGCACAATCCGACATTCATCGGTGGGCATTGGCCGACCTGCAAGTTGAATCTTTCGATCGTATTGATCGCTCCAGAACCACGGGATTGGATCGAATACCGTTGGCGTTTCTCCACTCGCTTCCGCCAAGAGCCTTCGGGCAGCAGCCTCTCCCCCAGCGATGGCGGTCTCCCAGTGCTCGACACGGAGCGTGCGTCCGAACCTCGCACTCGGATAACGAGCAATATCTCCAGCCGCCACCACGCCAGGGGCAGCGAGCAAAGTGTTGTCGCACGCAACGCCGTCATCGAGTGTGATTCCAGACCCTTCGAGCCACTCCGTATTGAGCGTGACTCCAATTCCGACGACAACAACATCGGCCGGGACAGTGGTGCCATCGCTCAATACAACTGCTCGAACCCGTTCAATTCCATCAGCTGCACTTGTTTCAATCTGCAAGACGCCAGTACCCAGTCTGAGGTCGACGCCGTTTTCGATATGGACCTGCGCACAGACTTGACCCATCTCCGCTCCGAGGATGCGTTCAAGCGGCAATGGCAACGCTTCCACGAGCGTGACGTCAAGGCCGCGCTTGCGGCAACTTGATGCAACCTCAGCGCCAATGAAACCTGCGCCGATAACCACAACACGAGATGGTCCAGCATCGAGTTCTGCACGCAACGCAAGACTGTCGGCCAATGTGCGCACGACATGCACTCCTGCTATTCCTGCCGTTTCGGGAAGTCGACGAGCAGATGCCCCAGTCGCGATAACTAATGCGTCAAACGATGCCGATTCCGTTGCACCAGTCGGGTCCTCGAGCACGATTTGGCGCGCAGCGAGGTCTAGCGCCTTCGCTCGAGTTCCCAGCCGGAAATCCAGGTTCAGATCTTCCTTCCCGGCCGGGAGCAGAATCTTTTCGGGTTCCCATTCTCCGGTGAGGATCTGTTTCGAAAGTGGCGGACGGTCGTAGGGACGCTCGGGATCAGCATCGACGACAAGGATCGGTCCAAGTTGACCCTGTAGTCGCAGGGTTCGTGCAGCGTTTATTCCGGCGAGCGACGCCCCAACAATGACGGTGGTGGAAGTCATGAAGCAACAACTGAGAGTTCTGGCGCATCACGCGCCAAAACGAGACTCAGTCCTCGGCGATCGAAATCGCCTGCTTCGGGCAGCGCTGCACCGATTCTTCCATCTTGGCCCGCATTGATTCAGGCGGATTCTCGTTGAGTACATAGAGGAAATCGTCGTCACGGACCTCGAAGATTTCCGGCGCGATGCCCATGCAGACGGCGTTGCTTTCACACAGATCGAAATCGACCACGATTCGCATGATGGTCCCCTTCTCGGAGTACTAGTGACTTGGTTGCTCGGGGGCTGCTGCCTCCGAGGTGCCATCTTGCCTCATCTACCGATGCCGGGGCGACGAAGGGTCGGGTGACGTGGCAGATTGGTGCCATGACTGAAATTGCACCCCTTGCCGGGGTCCGGATTATCGAAGCTTCGATGCTCGGACCCGCCGCCGTCACCACCAATCTCGCCGAACTCGGCGCCGATGTCATAAAGGTCGAAGCACCTGGTGGCGATTACGGCCGCCAAATGACCTGGCCCATCGTCGAAGACACCTCGTTGCTCTTTCTCCATTGCAACCGTGGGAAACGATCCATTGTTCTGGATCTTCGAACCGAAGAGGGCGTTCAAGCGTTCAAAGAACTCGCCGCCGACGCCGACGTCGTCGTCGAAGCCATGCGTCCAGGTGCACTCGCTCGTCGCGGCCTCGGCTACGACGATCTCAAAGCGATCAATCCGAAGATCGTCTTCATGACAATCAGTGGCTACGGAATGACTGGCCCCTACCGCGACCTCCCAAGCCATGGCATCGCGTACGACACGTGGGCCGGCATCATCGAGCCTGCCTATGACGAAGAGGGCTACTGCTACATCCCTCCCCACATCTCAATTGGCATCAACGCAGGGCCGATGTACGGAGCCCTCGGAATTTTGGCCGGCATCATTAAGGCTCGGGCCACCGGCGAGGGTTGCTACATGGAGATCGCTCAGTCCGACGCGGCTGCCGCATTCGACTGGTACCGCAGTGAATCGTTCAAGGCCTACGAGCGACCACAATCAGAAGTCACAGGCAACAAGGCCGACAACTACGAACGTCGGGCACCAGGCACCTCTGGCATGAAAGAGGGTGTGCGCTATCAGATGTACGAAACCTCCGATGGGCACATTCTCTTTATGGCCTCAGAACAAGAGTTCTGGAAGAACTTTTGCAAGGGCGTCGGTCGCGAAGATCTCTTCGAAAAGTTTCCCGGCTCCAAATATGCCGATCACGCCCGTGGGAACCGCGAACTTCTTGCCATCCTCACAGAGATCTTCAAGTCAAAGACCTCACAGGAATGGATGGACTTCGGCGGCGAATGGAATACGCCACTCGCTCCCGTCAACACTCCATCATCGATGCAGAACGATCCCCAGTTTCAAGATCGCATGCAATGGATTCCCAAAGAGATCCTTGGTGCGGACATGTTGCCGAATCCCGTCAAAATCATCGGTGGCGAACTTCCGATTCCGCGCAAAGCCCCTGAATGCGGACAGCACAGCGATGAAATCCTGAGCGAACTGCTCGGCTACGACGCTGATCGCATTGCCCAACTTCATGAAAAGGGCGTTCTCGGCTGAACTCCAGCCAAGAACCTCACTCGCCTCCCGCTGCGGAGGTGGCGGGATCAGCGTCGACGCATCAGGTTTCGCGTCTGCGGATTCTTGGTCGCGTCCTTTTCCTCGCTGTCATGGCCTTTGCCTTTTACGGCCTCGCCCCACGACTGCTCGACATGTGGGATCAAATCCCGCAACTGCGCACCGTCAGCATCTACTGGTTTGTCGCAATTTTGTTGTGTGAAGTTGGTTCGTACGCGTGTGCATGGGAACTCACTCGGGTGGCACTTCCGAAGGTCACGTGGTTCGTTGCCTCAACCGCGCAGCTCACATCCAATGCTGTAGCGAAAGTTGTTCCTGGTGGCGCGGCCATCGGCGCTGCTACCGGATTCCGGATGTTGTCGGTCTCGGGAGTCGATCGCGGCTCAGCTGGAGCAGCACTCGCTGCTACATCGATTATTTCCAATGGTGTCTTGTTATGCCTCCCGATGGTGGCGCTTGTTCTTTCAATCTTGGGTGCTCCGATCCCCGACGGATTGATCCATGTCGCATGGGGCGGTGCAGTACTTGCCATTGCACTCTTTGCCTTCGCGTTCTCGCTCGTACGTTTTGATCGGCCCATCCAATGGTTCGGTCAATTCGTGACTGCAATCACTTCCTGGATTAATCGGCGGCGAGGAAGAACGGGTGGTCCTACCGTCGAGGGAATCATCCGCCAACGTGACCAAATGGTCAGCAGCCTTGGTTCCCGATGGCGCGCGGCGCTTCTCGCCGCGGTTGGAAACTGGTTACTTGATTACTTTGCTCTTGTTTGCGCGTTGAAAGCTTGCGGTGTCAACCCACGGTTGAGCCTGGTTCTGCTCGCCTATGCGGTAGCGGCAGTTCTCGGCATGATTCCCATTACGCCTGGTGGTGTCGGATTCGTAGAGGCAGGCCTTACTGCGATGCTCGTGATTGCTGGCGTTCCTGGCGACAAGGCGCTGCTGGCAACGCTCGCGTACCGGATTGCCTCGTACTGGTTGCCGTTGCCTGCCGGACTCGGCGCCCATTTCCTCTTCAAGCATCGCTTCGGTCAAACCTCCGAGCACCCCGACGATGGGCCCAGTTCAGAACACGGCGTTCACACTCACCCGGCAACCTGAGCAGATTCTCCCGACCCGGGAATAATTACTCACACTTTCGTGACTTCTGCCGACATGACAAGAAAGGACTCGAGGAGTCCTGAAATGCATCATCGTCGACCCCAAGCCATTGAAGGAGCACCTCATGAACAGCACCGCAATCGACGCCGCATTCACCAAAGCTCTGCGCAGCCGAGCAGAGTCGCTCCGGTTTCGATCCTCGAGTCTCAACCCAGTCCTCGCTGCGACCTTTCAGCGCCGAGCATGCGAACTCGATTTGGAATTATGGGTGCATGAGGTACGAAACGGGATCACCCCCGCCGATCCCCCGCTAGCGGCCTGAGACGAACGAACAACTCATCGCGCTCAATGTCGTAGATTCGCTCCGTCCATCATCTTTGAGGAGCGACCGATCCCATGGGATTCCCGAACGACGTCAAGATCATCGAAACCTTTGTCGGCATGCCAAGCCGCGACCGTAGAGAGGTCTACAAGTTCCTTGCGCCGCATTTGCGCGACGAAGAATCCAAAGACTTCCGATTCCCGGCCCAGTACATGTTCAAAGACGTTCCGCCCGACACCGATGAAGGCGTCGATCCCGTTGCACTTGTGCTCGACAATCTCGATCGTCACAACATCGAAAAGGCGATGCTCGGATATAACCCCAATAATCCCGATTGCATTCGTGCACTCGAGGAACACCCTGATCGATTCTTTACCTGTTTCGAGTTCGATCCAACCGACGTCATGCCCGCGATCGAAAAGATTCGCGAGGTGGCTGCCAGCGGCGTCAACCTCCGCGCTATCAGTACCTTCCCCGCGGGTTACCGAACTCCACTGAACGACAAGAAGATGTACCCGTTCTATTCACTTGCGTGTGAACTTGATCTTCCCATCTTCTGCTGCGTCGGTATTCCTGGCCCTCGCGTTCCATTTGCGCCGCAGCACGTCGAACTTATCGACGAGGTCATGTACGACTTCCCCGATCTCACCTTCGTCATGCGCCATGGCGCAGAGCCGTGGACAGAGCTCGCCATGAAGCTCATGCTCAAGTGGCCGAATCTCTACTATTCGACATCAGCCTTTGCTCCAAAGCACTACCCGAAGGCCATCATCGATTACGCCAACAGTCGTGGCGCCGACAAGGTCATGTACGCCGGGTACTTCCCCGCTGGGCTCAGCTACGACCGCATCTTTGAAGAACTTCCAAAGGTTCCATTCAAAGACGAGGTGTGGCCCAAGTTCCTTCGTGAGAATGCGAAGAAAGTTCTGAAGCTCTAAGCCTTCAGAATGTCCTTCCACGCAAGATCTTTATCGGGCTGAATGTCGCGCGGTAGACCAAGCGCGCGCTCGGCGATCATGTTGCGGTGCACCTCGTTGGTGCCGCCACCAATACGTGAACCGAACTGACCCATGTGAACTGACTGCCAGAAACCATTCTGCGGGGCGTCAACTTTGTCGAGCATTCCATCGGCGCCTTCGAGTTCAAGAGCAAGGTCGTAACGCTTCTCAGCAGCCTGCACCATGAAGTTCTTCATCACCGACGGATCGGGTGGATTGCCCCGGCCGTTGAGAATGAACGACTGCATGCGGAGGCCAAGAAGTTGCAACATTCGTTCGCGCGCGTAGGCATCGGCGAGGCGGAGACGGATATCGGCATCGTTCGTGCGGCCATATTTCCGCGCCAGCGCGAGTACGCCTTCGAAACCATTCGAGCCACCGGCACCCGAGCCAATCATTCCGGCCTCGCTGCTCAGCACGGTTCGAGTAACTGCCCAGCCTTCATTGATTTCTCCAACAACGTTCTCCACCGGAATCACGACATCATTGAAGAAGACCTCGTTGAAATGTGCTTGACCAGTGGCCTGAACCAGTGGTCGCACTTCAATGCCCGGCGTCTTCATGTCGACCAGCAGAAACGTAATGCCCTTGTGTTTCGGCGCATCAGGATCCGAACGTGTGATGAGAATGCCCCAGTCAGCAAACTGCGCTTGGGTGTTCCACACCTTCTGGCCATTGACGATAAAAGAATCGCCGTCACGAACGGCGCGAGTCGAAAGCGCCGCGAGGTCAGACCCAGCACCTGGCTCGGAAAACAACTGACACCAGGCAACGGAACCATCGAGAAGCCCTGGCAAAAAGCGCGCCTGTTGCTCGGGAGTGCCGTGACGCATGATCGGCGGTCCGACGAGCGATTGCACCGCGGCGATGAAACCTGCGGTCACGTCATATTTCGACGCCTCTTGACCGAACAATATGGAAACTGCGGCGCTGTCACCGCGGCCGCCAAATGCCTTGGGCCACGTAATCCCGGCCCAGCCATTGTCGCGAAGCACTTTCTGCCACGATCGGCAACGCTCCATGTAGACACGAGCTGCCTCTTCGGAATCATCTACTGGCCCACGGGACCAATCAGTTTCCGTTCCAGTCTTGAGCGTGGCGTTTGCATCGAGGAAAGCCCGGATCTCAGCCCGGATCTCAGCCTCTTCGAGAGATTCGTCGAAGTTCACGAGAGCGACTCTAGATGGGGCCGCGGCCCCCCGTTGCACTGAGCATTCCGACGAAGGGCCGTAGTCTGAACTCGATGAATTCCGACCGCACGCCGATTCGCATGACTCATAATCGCGTTGTGCCACCAAGCCGTCTTCGCCACTTGGCCGTTGTCGCCATCGGTCTTGTCACGTTGCTTGTCGGTTGCTCGAGTGGCCCGTCATCGAATTCCGACCAGGCCCACGCGGAAACCAGTATTCCCGGCCGCGTTGATCCCCCCACCTACGTCGATCCCTCCGTCACGATCTCGACTGCGGTCGGGCGGGAATTTGCGATCATGCTGCCCGCCGATCCTGGCTCAGGATGGCGGTGGGTACTCGCTCCAATAGACAATTCGCGCCTCATCGCACTCGGTTCGGGTTTTAGTGACGATGCGCAATTGATCGCAAAGGCCCAAATAGCCACTGCCACGACAACGACTACACCACCGACAACGCGGTTCAATGCAGCGGCGGCGAGTTCAACGACAACAACAACCTCTCCCGTCGTGCTCCCGCTCGTCCAGATCATTTCTTTTGCCGGCCGGTCAGTTGGCCCAGCGACGCTCTCGTTCCGTTACACCCAGATCGCTGGCCAACCTCAGGCCGAAAACAAAGTGCTGACCTTTACCGTGCGGGTCGTTCCGGAAGCTCCAACGACAACAACGACTGAAGCGCAGACGACAACAACGGTGACAGCAGGCAAGACAACGACTACCCGCTAGGCACATCAGCGTCATTCATTATTCGTCGTCGTGTAGGGCAGACCGTTCCAATTCGAGACGTTCCTGATCTTCGCTGAGCATGAAACCCGGGGCGACGCCATCGTCGTAATCAAGGGGACGCATCGCGAGATCAATCGCGCACCACAACGTGCGCGAAAAGGGGAAGAAAAGAAATGGAACCAAAACTGCTGACAGAGCAGTTGCCCCTCCAATGATCCACATCGGTGGCTCAGGCCAAGTGGCAGCGACACCAATTGAAAGAATCAAGACAACAACCAACTGCACGACGCAGATGTTGAGAAACCACGAGCCAAGCCAGTGGCCGGGAAGGCGATCGAAGACGAGCCCACATCTCGGACACTCGGGCACCATGCGCACCCAACTACGGAAGAGTTTTCCTTGGCCACAGACCGGGCATCTTCGTCGGGCTCCACGACGAAGAAGTGTTCCGGCAGGCATGGTCACAACTCCATTGTGCTGTGATTCGTCCGCCGACGTCGCACCCAGAGCGATACCCTCGCCATCATGAGCGAGCGCGACGCCATCGAGGAACTCTCCGACCTCTTCGTCT
>CAESAL010000072.1_pt1 | contig 9519 bp, 9 predicted proteins | sample 7263561 | NCBI WGS metagenome assembly CAESAL01 (sample SAMEA6814029, study PRJEB35770) | freshwater metagenome | biome: Freshwater; feature: Freshwater reservoir; material: water | place: Czech Republic | collected 2016-04-20 | depth 30m m | reverse complement strand
GTGCCAGGGAATCCGCTGAACCTTCGGCGGTTCACCAATCATGCGACCGCACGATGGGCATGTTCCATCAGGTGGCAGTGAGTTGGGATTCCAGAACTTGGAACATTCTTCACACCAAGGCATTGCTCGTCAGCCCCGAAGCGTCTTCAAAAGATCAGGGACGTTCGACGCCTCTTGACCGTCACGCTCACCGCGAGAATGCGCATGCATTATTGCGATTCGCGCTGGCAGAGTTGAAGGGGCCCAGTCGGCAAGTTCTTCCGAACCGTCGAGTGAGAAGGTCGGTCGATTCAACTCAGCGAGCAATTCGAGGCTGTATGTGATTCGGCCCGTAAGTTCTGTGGGCGATGCAGTTGCGAGGGCAAGTGCCGCTTCCGCCATCGTTTCGAGTGGTTCGTAGAGTTCATCGGGAAGATTTGAATGAGCGAGAAGCACCTCAGTTGCTGCCGCTGCTTGCGGTGCCAAGGTGTTCACCGCAACACCGTCGGCCCCTGCTTCAACACCGAGGCTCGCCGTCCACCGATCAAGGAATGCTTTGCTTCCGCCATACATCGTTCCCATCGATGCTGGACCAGTCGGTGGAAATGGCGGACCTTCAGGAGGTATCGCCGTTGCTGAGGAAAGGTTGATGATCCAGCCCTCTCCTCGTTCTCTCATTTGAGGAAGAACCTCGCGGATGAGCTTCCACGGCACCCAGAAATTGAGTTGCAAAATCTTTTCAATCCCGCTGTCAGACCAGTCCATAAACGGCTTGAAACCGCCGGCGGCGGCATTGTTTACGAGAATGTCGATCTGACCGAGTTCTGTTTCGACTTGCCCAACGAGTTGTGAAAGATCGTTGACTGGATCACTCAAGTCGAATGGGATTCCGACGACCTTTGATCCAGTGCTCTTCAGATCAGCGACTGCTTGATCAAGCGTTCCCAAATCGGCGAGTCCGGGTTGCGGTCTCGAACAAATGGCTACCGAAGCACCTTCAGCGGCAAGACGGTGAGCGATGGCTTTGCCTATACCGCGACTCGCGCCGGTTACCAGAGCTACTCGACCTTCACATGTTCGTCCCATGAAGATCAGTCTCTCTTTCGTACTCTCATCTTGATAGGTGTTGCGCCCATATCAAATGCTTCCCGAAGCGATCGCTCGAGATAGCGCAGGTATGACGGGGGTATTTCTTTATTGGCAAAAAGTGTAAATGTCGGAGGGTCGGTCGCGCCCTGCGTTGCATAGAGGACTCTTGCTCCGTGCGGGCCGGGTTGCGCTGCTTGCGCTGCACGAAGGACCTGATTGACTTTTCGAGTCGGAACTCGACGGTGATAGTCCTCAATCGTCCCCTGCAACGCCGGCAGCAATCGATGCACACCTTTGCCAGAGAGCGCACTGATCTTCAGCACTGGAGATTCACCGATGAAATGCAGACGCTGGCTGATCTGATAGCCAACCTCTTCACGACCATCTGCGTCGAGAAGTTCCCATTTATTGAGGAGAACCACGACGGGACATCCCGCAGCATCAATTCGCTCAGCGAGACGTTGATCCTGCGCAGTCACCCCGACGGTGGCGTCAATAACGAGGAGTGCAACATCGGATCGGTCGATCGCCTGAAGGGCTCGCACGAGCGAGTAATACTCAAGCGCTTCGTCAACCTTGCTCCGTCGACGCATACCAGCGGTGTCAACAAATCGGATTGGCCCATCTTCAGTCTCGACAATTGTGTCGACTGCGTCACGTGTGGTGCCCGGCATATCGTGCACGACTGAACGTTCATCGCCGATTAATCGATTGAACAGAGTGGATTTGCCAACGTTGGGTCGACCGACAATCGAAACAGAGAAGATTTTATCAACTTCGGCTTCGTCCTCATCGACGGCCGCTTCCGGCTCAGGCGGAAACTCAAGCATCAATGACTCGAGGAGGTCACCAGTCCCTCGACCATGAAGCGCACTGACGGGGAATGGATCACCGACTCCGAGGTTAAGGAGATCCCAGATTGCCGACTCACGGTTGGTGTCATCAACTTTGTTAGCCACCAGAAGCACCGGCCGACCACGTTTACGAAGAATCTGAGCTACTCGATTGTCTTCCTCAGTGATGCCAACAGTGACATCGACGACGAACAACACGACGTCGGCTTCGAAAATCGCCTTCTCGCTTTGCTTCGAGACCTTCTCGTCGAGCGCGTCGCCACCCGGCATCCAACCACCGGTATCGACGAGTCGGAAGTCACGCGCTTGCCACTCAGCGATTACCTCTTTGCGGTCACGTGTTACGCCTGACTTTTCCTCAACAATTGCCTCGCGGCGACCGACGATCCTGTTGAACAACGTCGACTTCCCCACATTTGGTCGACCAACAATGGCGACGAGGGGAAGTTCGGTGGGTTGAGTACTCATTTCGGCTCCAATGCCCTACGAAGGGCGATCCCATCAGTGGGAAGAATCTCGACCTGTCGCGGCAGATCATCAGGGGAAAGACCATCGAGGAAGACGCCCTGGGATAGACAGACATCAGGTAAGAGGTAACGATGACCCTCTGGTTCAGAAGCGAGCACCCGGATGAGATCCGTGCCAGTCATGAGACCAGCCACACCGGTGTTGCCTCCGAAGAACTCATTCTCCACCGTAATGACGCGTACGTCAGATCGATCGACAGACTCAATCAGCGGAGTGATCACTTTTGCGCCGTAATTACCGGTCAAGATCGCTATCGGAGCATTTGGCCGGGGTCGGAGACTGACCTCTCCCCCGCCTCGAGGAGCGCGGTAACCCTCGGGCGGAGCACCATCGACCCAGGCAAAGAAACCGGTGGCCACACCCGTAGGCGTCTCTGTCTCACCCAGGAACTCTCGTTCGAAGGTTCGCGCCATACCGATTCCATCCTCGTGCATCGGAAACTCCTCGTAGGAGGAGTGATCCGGAAAGGGACGACCGGCGAGAAGGTAATACTCGTCGGCGGCGTGGACGACACGACGACCTAGCGCGGCGAGATACACCTCTTGCCAATCGTGGACTGCGTCGATCACATCGGATGCTTCCGCAACCGTATGCGGACGCATTGTGGTTTCGGTATTGAACCGGCTTACTCCGAGGGGCACCACACTCAGGGTTGACAACTCTGAGTAACGGTCAAGCACATCGGCGAATGTTTGATCGAGGGCGGCACCATCGTTACGGCCCGGACATACGACCACTTGGCCGTGCACCTCGATGTCGTTGTCGAGCAGTGCCCGCAACCAACGAAGACTCGTCGCGCCCCGTCGGTTCCGCAACATCGACGAGCGAAGGTCCGGATCGGTGGCATGAATCGACACATGTAATGGTGAAATACGTTCAGTCACCACCCGCTCGAGATCTAACTCAGTGAATCGCGTGAGCGTCGTGAAGTTGCCGTAAAGGAATGACAGGCGGTAGTCGTCATCCTTGAGATAGAGAGATTCTCGAAGGTTCGGGGGCAGCTGATAAATGAAACAGAACTCGCAGTGGTTGTCGCACGTGCGAACTTGGTCGAAGAGGGCCGAGTGGATTTCAGCACCGAGAGACTCTCCGTCCCTCTTTTCAACGTCGAGTGAAAGTTGAAGCCCACCTCGGTCGATATCGAGGTTCAGTTCACCCTCATCGGCGAGGAGCCGGTACGAAATGATGTCGCGGGGAACTTCGCCGTTGAGACGGAGGATTTGATCCCCAGGCAAGAGGCCCGCCCGATCAGCCGGCGACGCAGGCGCGACACTGACAACACGAGGTGACGACATGGGCAGTAAGGCTAGTGCCGGTAGCCTCTCATTCCATGAACGAGCAGATCCCCGTGCCCTCGGACACGTCGCAATTGCCTTCAGTCGAGAAGGTTCTCCTTGCGGCGCCGCGTGGTTTCTGTGCCGGCGTCGAGATGGCCATCAAAGCACTCGCCTGGATGGTTCGTTCCTTTGAAGCCCCGGTGTACTGCTACCACGAGATCGTGCATAACCAGAGAGTTGTCGAGCGTTTTCGTGACCTCGGTGTGGTCTTTGTTGACGACATCAGTGAAGTGCCCAAAGGCAGTCCAGTCATGCTGTCAGCCCACGGGTCCGCGCCCGAGGTTGTGGCTGCCGCTCAAGCCAACGGCGGATACGTCGTCGACGCTGTCTGTCCCCTCGTTACCAAAGTTCATCACGAAGTAAAAGTACGCGCAGGCAAGGGTTACCAGATCGTCTACATCGGACACGAAGGACACGAAGAGGCAGTCGGCACCATGGCAGTCGCCCCCGACAACATTCATCGCGTTGAATCGGTCGAGGAAGTCGCTGCCCTACCACCGTTCACCGAACCAGTAGCACTCCTCGCACAAACAACGCTGAGCCACCGCGACTGGGCCGACGTACTCGAGGCGACCCGCACGCGCTTCCCCGACATGTGGGTACCCGGGCGTTCCGATCTTTGTTTCGCCACAACCAACAGGCAATCCGCTCTACTTGAAATAGCCCCTCGCTGCGATGCAGTTGTTGTGATTGGTTCAGCCAACTCCTCTAACACACGAGCACTTGAGAGTCTCGCTCGACAGGCCGGATGTGATCACGTGTATCGGATCAACGGTCCAGAAGAACTTCCCGACGATCTTCAGGGAATCGTTGGCGTTACTGCTGGAGCTTCAGCTCCTGAGGAACTTGTTGAATCGGTCATAGCTCGGATTTCACCACGAGACGGCGTCGAGATTGTGAGCGTCACCGAAGAAGATGAGTACTTCCCTCCCCCGCGCAACCTTCGCGACCTCATCTCCACAATTGATCTCGCAGCCACTCTCGCATTCGGTGGGCCCGTCGATAATCGCCCACCAACGCAGGATCGTTCTCTGCACGCCAGCGACGTTCTCGCATCACTCGCGTAAGTCAACGCTTTCGATGCTTCCCCTTTCCTTCGAATCCATCCGATTGTTCCTACACATAACAGCGGCTGCTGTTTGGGTCGGAGGTCAACTCACGCTTCTTGGACTCCTTCCTGTGCTTCGGGGATTCGGGCCCGATGCAACAAAATTGGCGGCTCGAAAGTTCAACGTCATCGCGTGGTCAGCCTTTGGCGTTCTCTTCATCACAGGAATTTGGAATCTGCTGGCCGAGTCACCCGGCGCTAAAGGCACGGCCTGGAATGCCACCCTTGGGATCAAACTCCTGATGGTTGCAGCGACGGGAATTGCTGCTGCCTTCCACGCAGGGGCCCGCTCCAAGGCCATCTTGGCTGTAGGCGGTGCCGTGTCCCTGCTGGCTGGACTCGCTTCGGTCCTTCTCGGAGTGATGCTCTCTACAGCCTCCGGCTGAAGCTCACTGCGCACAAAATCAGCGTTGCGGGCTCTCCGCAGGGCAGAATGTACCCATGGCGACTTCATTCACCCGCATGGACGAATCAACCCAAGAGCAATGGCTCCACATCGGCGCCCAACACGCCCTCAGTCAGGGACGCGTGGCTGATCGCATGCTGATGCTGCTCGAGTCACTCGGCGATATCACTGATGGTTTTAATGCCGATCAGCTCACCCACTGTCTGCAAACGGCCACTCTTGCCGAACGCGCCGGTGCCGACGAGGAAGTCGTCTTCGCCTCGCTCATGCACGACGTCGGCAAGGCGATCACGGTTGCGAATCATGGTGCGATTTCAGCTGAAATGATTAAGCCCTACGTGCGTGATGACGTCTACCAAATGATTCGCGTTCACCAGGACTTCCAAGGCAAGCACTATTACCAACACTTCGGCGCCGATCCGAATGCTCGTGAAACTCATCGAGACACGCTCACCGCCGAGCAGTTTGCGCTTGCTGCACAGTTTGCCGACGAATGGGATCAGATCGCTTTCGACACTGACTACGACACGTTGCCCCTGTCGCACTTCGAACCCCTCGTGCGCAAACTCACTGTTGGTTCGATGCTCTGAGTTAGGCGCCTTAACAACCTGGCGCTAGCAGTTAGTGCTGGTTTGGCGAACCTGCAAGCAATTGAGCTTCGTCGAAAAGGTCTTGAATACGAGAGCTGAGTAGAGCCGTCATCTCACGCACTCCGTTGCGAGAGACTCGGCCGCTTTCCTTTTTGGGTGGTGGAGCAATCGGCTCCCCTATGACCACCACCATTTTGACTGGGCGGATGAACTTTTTGCCCTTAGGCATCGCTCGCTCTGTGCCCCCGAGGCCAATGGGGATGATCGACACTCCGGTGCGACAGGACACGTAGGCGGGGCCGTCAAAAAGTTGGTTCACGACTGGACCGGACTGACGAGTGCCTTCAGGAAACATCACCAACGGCTCACCGCGCTCTACAACAAGCAATGCCGCCTTCAACGCGTCGCGATCAGCTGCTCCGCGTTGCACCGGAAATCCGCCCATCGCAGTGAGAAACCAACCGAGCTGACGATTGGTCCACATCTTTTCTGCGCCCATGTAACGCATGAGCCGCCAGATCGAGGCACCGATCACCGGTGTATCGAGGTACGACCGATGGATAGGCGAAACAATAAAGGGTCCGCTCTTCGGAATATTTTCTCGACCATGCACTTCGAGTCGGAAGTACAGCCGAGTAATGATCTCCAGAAGCAACCGCACGAAGTGATGGAGCGACTTCTGCGGAAGCGTGAGTTGTTCGCCGTTATCGTGACCTTCGGGAATGAAGATCTCGCGTCGGCTCACGCCAGATGCCCCATGATTGCGTCAACGATCTGGTCGACGGTGAGATCGCTGGTATCGATGGTCACGGCATCGGAAGCTGTTCGAAGCGGGTCGTGGGTTCGGTTCTGGTCCAGAGCATCTCGTCGAGCTAGGTCGGTTGCAACTGTCTCATAAGACAGGTCAGAGACTTCCTTTGACCGTCGAGCTGCCCGCACTTCGGGGCTCGCATCGAGATACACCTTCAAGCGCGCTTCGGGGAACACAACCGTGCCAATGTCCCGACCTTCCATCACGCCTCCGCCTCGCTTCGCCACCCACTGGCGTTGGCGAGCTCGCATTTCCTTACGAACATCGGGGTTCGCGGCGACGATGCTCACGGCCCGGGTCACTTCTGGCCCACGGATCTCGATCGTTGCATCTACGTCGTCAACAATGACGGTTCCGTTGGTGTCGATTTGGAGATCGATGTTTCTCGCGAGATTGCTCACAACCTCGGCGTCTTCGGGGTCTACTCCCCCGCGCAACGCTGCGAACGCGACCGATCGATACATGGCTCCGGTATCGAGATAATCAAGCCCAAGCCTTGATGCAACTGCTTTCGCGACTGTCGACTTCCCCGAGCCTGCCGGACCATCGATTGCGATCACCATCGGTTGTTCAGTCACAGTGAGATCCCATTGCGGAGTTCGTCCATCTGGTCGAAGTAGTTCGGAAAGGTTTTCGCTACACAGTTTGGATCAGAGATGGTGACACCAGCACGGTTGTAACCGATGAGCGCCATGCTCATAGCCATACGATGATCGTCGTAGGTCTCGATGATTGCATCATTCGTAGGACCCGGGTTCACAGTGAAACCATCGGAATCCTCAGTTGCATGAATACCAAGGCGTTGCAGTTCGGTAACGACAGCCGCGATGCGATCGGTCTCTTTGCGCCGAATAAAGCCGATGCCGGTCACCGTCGTAGGACCGTCGGCGAACACTGCGACTGCCGCAATGGTCTGAGCCGTATCGGAAATTTGGCTGAAATCGACATTGACCCCGTGCAGGGGTGCTCCGGTAACCGTGATGGCATCCTTTTCGAACACCACATTCGATCCCATAGTTTCAAGCACATCAACGAATCGAACATCACCCTGCAGAGAATCTCGATGGAGTCCCTTTACACAAACACTTCCGCCACAGATCGCGGCGAGAGCGAAGAAGTACGACGCTGCCGAAGCGTCCGGTTCAATTTCGTAGTTGGTTGACTGATAGCAGCCTGCCGAAACAACAAAAGTGCGATCATCGGGCGTGAGAACCTTGGCACCGAAAGCGTGCATCACCGACACAGTCATATCGAGATATGGGCGCGAAACGATGTCGCCTCGAAGTTCGATGCGCAATCCATCCTGCATACATGCTGCAGCAATCAAAAGTCCCGAAGTGAATTGACTTGAGGTTGAACCGTCAATGACAACAGTGGGCATAGAACCGACAAGCGTTGGAGGGCCACAAATTTCGACAGGAAGAAATCCTGCTTCGCCCTTGGCGCTGATAGTGACACCGAGACTGTCAAGAGCACTGAGTGCATCGCCCATCGGTCTCCGTCGCATCGCATCGTCGGCATCGAGCAGAAACGGTTGAGACCCGAGGGCTAGGACTGCAGCCATGAATCGTGCGGTTGTGCCTGATTGACGAGCGAAAAAATCCGGACCTGCGTTGGCGAGTTCGCCACCGATACCGGTAATCGTTAGCGCCAAATCATCGGCGCTGCGTTCAACACGGGCACCGAGTGCTTCTACGCAATCGATCATCGCGTGCGTGTCTTCTGCGAGCAGAGCGCCCCGCAGGACACTTTCTCCACTGGCGAGGGCTGCAATCAGTAGTGATCGGTTTGTAATGCTCTTCGAGCCCGGCGGAGTGACCACCGCGTCGATGGGCCCCTTGAAGGGAACGATGCTCAGCACATCAGGCATCAGCGTTCTTCGGCCCCGTCGAGAGACCGCAACGCCGCTTTGTAACCACGGTCGAGAAGTCCGTCGCGCAGCTGCGCTCCGTTTATTGCTTCCACCAGAAGGATGACAACCCCTTCGTCGCCTTCCACCGAATGAGCGATCTCGATGTCGGCAATGCTGATATCGAGCTCGGTTGCGATCATGGTGATACCTGCCAGCGCACCCTTTTGGTCCGCTACCGGGATGCGCAATTCAGCGAGATCCTCCGCCCGAGCGAATCGGGCCGGGAGAGCAAGTCGGGCATTGCGTGCACGCTCAAGGACAGCAACGAGCGCTTCGCGATCACCGTTTTCGACGATCTCACGAACCGTTGAGAGCGTCGACAACAACCGATCGAGTTCAGCCACGATCGCATCACGATTTTCGGCACAAATATCTGGCCAGATGCCTGGATGACTCGCGGCAATTCGAGTCATGTCGCGAAATCCTCCTGCAGCCAAACGCAACAGACCACGGTGTTCACTCGAACGCTCGTCGGCGAGTCCCATGAGACTCGCTGCGGTGAGATGCGGAACATGCGAAACGATTGCGACCATTGAGTCGTGTCGCTCGGGAGGCAATGACACCACTTCCGCACCGAAACTTGAAACGACGGCGCGAATCATCGCTAACGCATCGTCATCGGTTGTATCGACTGGGGTCAGGACCCAGGTTCGTCCTTCGAAAAGATCAACGCGAGCCCCTTCGACGCCTTCTTGCTCAGACCCAGCCATCGGGTGACCGCCAATGAAGCGGGGGTTGCTCATGAGTGACAACAGGGGCGTCTTCACACTCCCGACATCGGTGACCAAACCCTCTGTGTCTTGGAGAGCAAGCGCGACCTCGTCTGCGATAGCTCCCACAGGTGTTGCCACGAAGGTGAGATCGATACCAGCCACGAAACCATCGGGCGCTACGGAGTCGATCGC
>CAESAL010000063.1_pt1 | contig 10497 bp, 7 predicted proteins | sample 7263561 | NCBI WGS metagenome assembly CAESAL01 (sample SAMEA6814029, study PRJEB35770) | freshwater metagenome | biome: Freshwater; feature: Freshwater reservoir; material: water | place: Czech Republic | collected 2016-04-20 | depth 30m m | reverse complement strand
GAATTTCCTACGGCGTCGATTGGGGGAACAAACGACGTTGACCCTCCTCGGCTGTCAGTGAGGGCTTGATAGAAGCCGAACCCCCAACCGCTTGGGGTCGAAAAGGAACGGACAACGAGGAGACCGAGCGGAACACCGAAGAGCACCGCCATAAACAAAAGGTTTGAACGAATCAGCCAACGCTGTGAAGAGGTGTCCGCAGATCGCTCTGTTTCAGAAACAGATCGTTGATTCAGGAGCACAGACCTTCGCCGCTGGGAGCGTCCGAACCACATCAAAATCGCTACCACGACAACAAGCTGAACGATGGCAAGAACTGCTGCAATGTCGAGATGCAGAAACTTTGCGGTTTGGTCGTAAATCTCGACCTCCAGAGTTCGATGGCGTATTCCCCCGAGGATGAGAACAATCCCGAACGAGGTGAAACTAAAGAGGAAAACGATTGACGCCGCGGCAGCGACCGACGATCGGATCAGTGGCCACGTGACGTCAGCGAAGACTCGCCACGGGTTTGCCCCCAAGGTGCGGGCCGATTCTTCGATCCGTGGATCAATCGTCGACCACGACGCGCCGACCGTGCGCACCACTACGGCGTAGTTAAAAAAAACATGTGCGATCAGAACCGCCCACACAGTTCCATTGAGATTGACTCCCGTGAATCCCCCTCCCCCGATAACGCCAAGCATTGACACAGCAACGACGACAGTCGGAAGAACAAAGGGCACCAGAAGTGCAGACCAAAGTACTCGTTTCCCCCTAAACCGATAGCGAGCGAACATCGCTGCCGCAGGAAGGGCGACGATGACACAGAGGACTGTCGAAGCAATCGACTCCCACAGCGTGAACCACAGCACCCGCCGCAATGACGCGTTAGAGAAGACCTCTCCAAAGACGGCGAAGTTCCAAACTCCATTCGGACGAAGTCCGCGAAGCAGGATTGCGAAAACCGGCCACGCAAAGAACACACCTAAGAACACAAGAGGCGGAGCCGCAGCAAGAAGCCGCGAACACGCTTTTCGGCGTTGACCGCCTCGCAACTCGGGGGCAGAAACCATCAGCGGAAGAGCGCCGACCATTGTGCGATCCATCGATCACGATTGGCGGCAACGTCCGCGTAGGGAAGAGTCAGGGGATTCGGAACCGGAGCGGTGTACTTGGCGAATGTGTCAGGTAGCGGCGTGCCCGTGACAACGGGATACACGTACATCTGTCCAGGGACATCTGACTGAAACGAGCTACCAAGCATGAACTCAAGAAAGGCAGCAGCTGCTCGAGGGTGAGCTGCTCCTCGAAGTATTCCTGCGAACTCGGTTTGTCGATAGCAAGTGTCAGTGATTACCCCTGTCGGAGAACTCTCCACTGCTAGCGATATGTCTTGTACCTCCGCAGGAGGACTTGAGGCATAGCTCACCACAAGTGGATGATCGCCCTTACCACTGCCTCCAGAGAAACTTCCGTAGTAGGCAGTTTCCCAACTGTCGACGACGCTTACACCGTTAGCTTTCAGTTGCTTCCAGTACGAAAGCCACTTGGCATTCGGTGACGTGTCCTCGCCGCCCCCAAATTTGGCGATAGTTGCGAGCAGGAAGGAAAGACCTGGTGTTGATGTCGAAGGGTCTTCGACAACAAACTTGCTCCTCACGGAAGATTGCGTGAGCCCATCAAAGGTGGCCGGGATCTTGACCCCAGATTTCGTGAGAGCAGCGCGATCAAAGTTGACGCAGACGTCTCCGTGGTCAATGGGCGTTGCCATACCCGAAGCATCGAGCACATAGGACTGATTAACTCCGCTCAAACGCTCTGGGGTGTACCCCTGAAGCAACTCCTGCTCGAGAACCGACCCCAAAAGGTTCTCGTCGAAACCAAAAATCACATCGGCCACGGGGTTGCCGGCCGTAAGGATCGCTGCGTTCGTCATCGCTACAGCGTCGCCTGATGGGATCAACTCGACTTTCACATTCGTGACAGTTTCGAACTCGTCAAGCACTAATTGGGTGACCGCGAACGAATCGTGGGTCAGCACTCGCAACGTCACTGGAGTATCGAAATGAGGGAGCGCGCCGTTCACGAGAACGGGCGCAATCGCCGCGGTTGTTTTCACTGACGAACCCGAGGATCCGCACGCCCCAGCGAGTACAGCGAGCACAAGACCAGCCACAGCGAAAGCAAACGACCGCTTCATTCGAACTCTCCATTTCCATTGACAACTACCTCAGGCCCAGGGCGCACCACAAGCACAGTGCCCGACTCGAGAGAAACAGTTGCTTCGCGGTCCAGCAGAATGTTGCTGACCCCGCGTGTCGTGCCCGCCGTCAACGTTTCACCGCGAAGCGGATACTCAAGCCCTTCGGTGCGCACACCAATTGCATCGCCATGAAGCGGGAGGAGCGTGACGACGTCGCCAGGTGCCCCCAAGAACGTCACGCCTCCCCCACCGTGCACGACCGAAACCAGAGCAGAGTCGAGAATGGCGTGCATCGAAATGTGCTTGTACGCCGGCGAGGCGATGACGAACGCATTCGCAAAAGACTGATCGACTCGACCGCCATGACCACCCACGACCGTGACGACATCGGCCCCTTCCCGGATCGCAACCTCTATTGCCAGTTCAAGATCAGTCGCATCCTTCGCCACGGGGTGACGTTCAACCCTCACTCCTGCGCTCTCAAGTTCCTCAAGGAGCAATGGTGGGATCGAATCAAAATCACCAACAGCAATATCGATAGAAAGACCAGCGGCTCGGGCGTAAACCGCGCCCGAGTCTGCGGTAATAACGATCACATCGTTCCTGTCGAGCGCAGCGGTCAAACCCGCATCAGGCGCCACTCCGCCCATCACGATGATCGCTGTACGTGACGACCCTTCATTTTGTTTCGACATGTCGAACACCTGCGGCAGGACGACACGAACGAGCACAAACCAGTGTGAACCGAAAACTTCCTTCGCCGGCATGACCCGGATCAGGTGCAACGGTCGGAAGAGATCGGCTCTTCCCTCTCAGCCCGGCCTCCCGGACTCCCGTGTTCGCTTTTAACCATACCCGCGCCGCTGTTCAGCCGTTGGATCCAGGTCTTACGAAGTGGCACCGGTCCCCTACGATCGGTGTATGCGTAGAACCATTTTCGCCGAAGAACACGATCTGTTTCGCCAATCGGTTCGTACCTTCATCGAACGAGAAGTCGCCCCCAATTTTGAACGTTGGGACAGCGATGGCATTGTCGACCGGACGCTGTTTACCGCTGCCGGCAGCGCCGGTTTTCTCGGTATCGAAGCGCCAGAACAATTTGGTGGAGGAGGCGTCAAAGACTTCCGCTACAACACCATCATCAATGAAGAATTCGCATATTCAGGTTTTGCTCCATCTGGTCTCGGCATCACTCTTCATAACGATGTTTGTCTCCCCTATTTTCTTTCGCTGACAACAGAGGATCAGAAACAACGCTGGCTCCCCGGAATCTGTTCAGGCGAACTCATCACGGCGATCGCAATGTCCGAGCCAGGAATTGGCTCGGACCTTGCATCGATGTCGACCTCGGCCATCCGGGATGGTGATGACTATGTCGTGAATGGAGCAAAGACGTTCATCACGAACGGCATCAACGCCGATCTCGTGATCGTCGCAGTCAAGACAGACCCCAAAGAACGACACAAGGGAATGAGCTTGATCGTCATCGAGCGCGGCACTCCAGGATTCGAACGCGGTCGTAATTTGGAAAAAGTCGGACTCCATGCACAAGACACCGCCGAACTGTTCTTCACTGACGCTCGAGTGCCTGCCGCCAATCTCCTCGGTAGCGAGGGAACGGGCTTTGCCCACCTCGTCGACAACCTTCCACAAGAGCGACTTTCTATTGGCGTCAGTGCTGTAGCGGCGGCGCGTCAGGCCCTGCGCTGGACGCTCGAGTACACACACGACCGCACGGCTTTCGGGCAACCGATCGCCACCTTCCAAAATTCACGGTTCGTGCTCGCCGAAATCGCCACCGAGGTCGAAATCGCCGAAGTGTTTCTCGACCGATGCATCGACGCACTCAATGCCAACGAGCTCACCGTTGAAGAGGCAGCGATGGCGAAGTGGTGGACGACGGAACTGCAAAAACGGGTCGTTGACTCATGCGTCCAACTCCACGGGGGCTATGGCTACATGCTTGAGTACCCAATTGCTCGGGCGTACATCGACGCCCGCATACAAACCATTTATGGCGGCACCACAGAAATAATGAAAGAAATCATCGGGCGATCACTGCGCCCATGATCATCACGGAACCCCGACACCGCCTAGGCTGACCCTATGGTTCTTGTCGCGATCTTCGCCGTCCTCGCTGTCATCTGCATCGTTGCCTTCGGCACCCAGATCAGTCGGCGTCGTCGTTATGAACGTGGCGAGTACGACCCCGACGACGTCTGAGATTCTTCGCCGTCTTCCGGTTTATGACCTACGACGCGGAGAAAACTCTTCCGCAATTGTCGATTGCTTGATCGTTCCGACCAGTTCGACCCCCGACACATCGAATACCACGACATCTCCGCGACGCTGCAGGCGCCACGCGTCTGCGCCTAAGGAGTTTCGTGCCTGCCAAAGCACTGTCCGAAGACTTGCCTGCTGCCGCACCTTCGACATCGTTGGCCAGAACATTCCGACGAGATCTTCTGACGACACGCCATCGTCACCGGCGGCCGCAAGGAGACGCAGCGTCGCTTCGGCATGCCGAGTCAGGAAATCGATTCGCTCGCCGTCACGCCTCACCGCTGGGCTTGCCGAGAGCTCGATACGCAATACCCCTTCCGGCAGGAAGAGCCGCTGATACGCCCGATCGGGCAACGCGAGTTCGCGGGCATGCTTCAACCAGCGTCCGCCGCGATCTCGATCGATGGCGCCGGTAAGCAGAACTGCTCGGGCCGCCCAATAGCGAGCATTCAATGCAAGAAAGATCTCGCGAGCGAGATCTACTTCTTTTCGAGCATCTTTTCGATTCCCCGTTCGGAGGAGAACTTCGGAAAGCCGCAATCGAGCGACAGTCCCCTCCAACGTGTCAGGCCGAGCATCAGAGACCTGGCGAAGCACCTTGATGGCCTCGTCATACTGACCAATTTCGCTGCGGGCCCAGCCCTCCCCGATCGACGCGACTGTTGCTAACTCCGGTTGACCGAGGTCGCCAGCGATTGTTCGAGCTTGACTGACATCTGCGAGCGCTCGATCGGGACGTCCTTCTCCAGCGAACGCTGCACGCATTGCAAACGCAATTGCACGCGACTGGTCCACGACACGACCCCCAGCGACGTCAAGCGCGCTGGCAAAGAGAGTCTCAGCGTGTTCACTCTCGCCACGTAAAGAAGCAACAGCCCCAGAGAGTGAACTCTGCAGACTCAACCGACTGGCGACGTCATCGGACCAAGGCCCTCGACCAACGAGTTTTACCGTCAGGTCGAAGTACTCATCAACAGCAACGAAATTGCCTACCCAGAACGCACATAATCCAAGCAGCGCATAAAAACCTGAAGCCTCTGCAGCGATCCGACCCGCAGCGCCGAGTTTGAGGAGTTGACCCTCGGCCCATGCCCTCGTCGAGTACGGATCACCCACGGAAAGGGCCTGTAAGCCGTCTGATTTCTCTTCGCTTCTGGATTCCAACTTGGCCATCTGACGCCGCCATCCGTTCCATTCGTTCCGGACGACACCGGCTCACAGCCGAGATGAGCCGAGATGAGCCGAAAATCCTTTCTGAGGCTCGCGAAATCGGCGCTATGCGTCAATGATCAGTCATGTATGTTCGACCCAACACAAGTGTCTGGGACTTGGGCGAAAGCGAGAACTCATCAATGACTACAACGCCTATGCCGGGAACGACCCGCAACCGAATTCTTGATGCAGGGCAAGAGATCTGGGCCACACAAAACGCGGCAACGCTTTTCGCCGGATTCAGCGTAGCGAAGGTTTCCGAGGCGGCTTCGGTCACCCGGTCCACTTTCTATTCCTACTGGCCCTCCACTGAGCACTATTTAGTCGACCTCGTCGCCCACCTCGCATCAACCGATGCCAACAACTATCCCGCAGCTGTCGCGAAGCTTCAGGACACGATCGTTAACAACACCGCATCGACGGATCTCGTTTCCCAAATCATCCAAGGCTGTGCACTTCATCTCCGGGCGGCAATCGACGACCCAACGCTTGGTTTGCGTCTTGGTTTCCTTGCCAAAGCCGATGACCCTGATCTCACGTCACTCTTAAATGTGCTTTATCGAACCGGCGAAATCTCGCAGTACGCGCCGTTTGCCGTTTCGATGGAGTCATGGGGCCGGGTACTTCGACCACCGTTTACCGAATCCCGACTCCAAGTGGTGTTCAGTGCACTCCTCGAAGGCCTCGCGGCACGCCATCGCATCGACCCGGATTCGGTACCTGTCGAACTCTACGGACAAGCGCTACTTCCGCTACTCCTCGTCGCCACAAGGAGACCTGACGACGACCGATCACTGGAGCAGATCGTCGATTCACTCAATAGTTGGCCCGCTATGGGGCTGGCCTACAGATTGCACGAACAAGCCGCAGTTGAGGTGTCCCCGCCGACGACCCGCGCCACCAGTGAGTCAATGCGCGAAGTAACAATTTCGATTCGACGACTTCTGGCCCGGGTTGGATTCAGCGAGTTGTCGCTCACCGAGATTTCGCTTGTTACGGGTTACTCAGAGGCCGCATTGCAGCAGATGTTCGGATCACGCCCCGGGATCGCGCTTTGTGTGTATTTGATGGGTCTCAACGAACGTTATGCAACGATTCCCGAATCGTTGCGAGGAATCGATCGCTTACGCGCAATGATCGAGATCAATTTCGATGAAATTCGCCGCGCACCGGTGATGACTCAGAATATGGTCCTCCTCCTTGCCGGGCACAACGCTCGACCTCGTCTCGACCTCGTTGACTTCGATGCACGATCGCTCATGGACGATGCGGTTCGTGAGTCGATCGACCGCGGTGAATTGAATGACCAGTTCGCACCTCACCAATTTTCCCAAGTTCTCCAGCGCACGATCCTGATCGAAGGGAGCCCTGTCGATTCGGTCTTGTCGTCAGGGATCGACGTCGTAGAGTTGTTGCTGTCTGCAGCGGGGGCCCCGCCTCCTACTGCAACGTCACCGAGAACTACCCTCGTCACTCAGTGACACCACTAGCCACCAACGCCGAGAACGGCGTCGCGAACGCGGCATCAGCCCCCCAGCGCTGGTGGCGCGACCCATGGTCGGTGGTTTGTGTGATCGTTGCGGTCATCATCACCGGCATCGTCGTCTGGCCGATTATCGATGCTGGTCGCGCAGCACTCGATCTTGTGTGGCGGCCAAGCGGGGATTGGGCGATTCTCACCTTGCGCGTCGAAGACGTTGGGCGCCACACCCCGCTCGTTGGGCCGTACTCACGGTTTGGCTGGAACCATCCCGGTCCCCTTCTCTACTGGCTGCTTGCCATTCCGTATCACCTCTTTGGCGATAAACCCGAAGCACTCCTCACCGCGGCAGCAACGCTGAATGCGATCACCGTGGTCGCCATGAGCGCCATTGCGTGGCGACGAGGTCGGCTTGCTCTCGTCGCGTGCACGATGACCGCTACTGCGGTACTTCTTCACGCAATGGGACCACTGATCATGCGCGATCCGTGGAATCCGTTCATCACGCTCCTTCCCCTCGCCCTCATCGCTTTGTTGGCGTGGTCGGTGGTTGAACGAGACGCATGGATGTGGCCACCGCTTCTGTTCGTTGTCTCCTTTGAACTCCAGAGTCACATCGGATACCTCCCGATTCTCGCAATGATTGCGGCCGCCATCATTCTTCTCGCATGGAGGCGTGACTCTTTCCGCTCCCTCCTTCCATCCGATCGCAGGCAACGACGGCTCGTTGTAGGCATCTCGTCGGCTGTTCTCATCGGATGTTGGCTTCCTGTCTTTGTCGATCAGGTTGCAGGTACAGGAAACCTTGGGGCGTTAACGCACTACTTCCTTTCGGCTGGAGAACGTCCTGCGGGACTCAACACCGGACTTCATATTGCTGCGGACCAACTTCGATTTCCTGCAGCACCATGGCTTGGCCGCGTCGAACTGACAGGAACCGACGGAGCGCTCCTCGGATCCGGAGTCATCGCCCTCCTCCTACCCCTCATCGCCATGATCGGCTCTATTTGGATCGCGTTTCGAACACGAGCATTTGCGGCTCTTCGATTTCAAGTCGTCGTTGTGGCCTCAGGAATCGGAGGGGTCATCGCCACCTCATGTGTCATCGGACCCGTCTACGACTGGGTCGTGCGCTGGTGGTGGGTGCTGGCACTTCTCTGGTGGCTCTCGATTGCTTGGTCGCTCTGGTCGTCGCTTGTGCAGGTCATCCAGTCACGAGAGGCTCGTCGCTTCGCCCTAGGCGTACTCGCGGCAACGACAACGATCGTCGTGCTCATGGCAACGCGCCCCATCCTTTCCGCAAACGCGTCGGCCGAACCCCCGAGTCAGTCGACCGGAACTGTCCTCAATGGATTTCTGGAGCCAACGCTCCGAGCCCTCGCTGGTTCAGGCCCGTTACTTGTGGTTGCCACGGGTTCGATACGCGGCGACTACGGCGATGCACTCCGACTGCAACTCGAACGCGCCGGCATTGACGTTGTCGCGGAAGATGACATGGTCAGTCACCTCGGCCCCGAACGATCGCTCTCAAACCGCAGACCGTCAGGCATCCTCTGGATCGTGAGTGCTGATGAAATCAAATTATTCCGTTCCGATCCAAACATGTCCTATCTCGCAGGTTGGGATCCGCTCTCCCCTAGCGAACGAGCGCAGTTCTTCGTCGATGAACTCGAACTCGAACAACAACTCATGGCCGCCGGTCGCACGGATCTCGCTCAAGCGCTCACCAACGGCAGTGGCGGCGTCGACACCGAAGCATCGGGACTCGACGGCGTTGATCAAGAGCTCCTCGATCACGTTGAGTCTCTGCGCCGCAAAGGTGACCCTGTAGCCATTTTCCGCAGTACGTGGCCGTCACCTTGGCGGTAATCAAGCCGTCCGACCATGCTCACAAAGACACCGATGTCGGGAGAGCCCCGCAGGAGTGCTTGACTTGATCGGTGCTTAACGTCCGGAACCTCGTAGTTGAGATCGGGGGGAAGACCATCGTTGATGGGACCACCTTCCAGGTTCAGGCCGGCGACAAGGTCGGTTTAGTAGGGCGAAATGGGGCCGGGAAGACCACCCTTTTCCGTGTCCTCGGTGGCGATAACGACCCGAAACGCGGAACAGTAGAGCGCTCTGGAGGAACGGGATATCTCTCACAGGATCCTCGCCAGGACGCCGTGGATCCCGAAACCCTCGCCATTACCCACGTGTTGTCCGGCCGTGGTCTCGACGCGGCTGCCAGACGCCTCGAAACCCTCCGCCAAGCGATGGAAGACGACCCTTCCGAGCAGAACATCACGCGATTCACCAACGCCCAAGAGCGATTTGAGATCGACGGGGGTTATGCCGCCGAATCCGAGGCCCGAAAGCTCGTCGATGGCCTCGGGCTGCGATCTGACCGCTTGGAATTACCGATCGGCGCACTCTCCGGCGGAGAGCGCCGTCGTCTTGAGCTCTCGCGCATCCTTTTCGCTGGCAGCGATCTTCTGCTACTCGACGAACCGACGAACCATCTCGACGCAGATGCACGCGATTGGCTCCTCACCTTTCTTCGCTCGTACCGCGGCGCCCTTCTCGTCATCAGTCACGACCTCGACCTCCTCGACGAAGCGATCACTCGCGTAATCCACCTCGACCGCGAAGCGGAAGAAGCAACTGGCGAAATCGTTGAGTACCGCGGCACATACAGCCAATACCTCGTGTCGCGAGAACTTGACGAAGAGCGACTCAGCAAAATGGCCGAACGCCAACAAAATGAGATCAAGCGCCTCTCAACTCTTGCCGACTCAATGCGCGGACAGACCGCGAAACGAGCTCGTGTCGCAAAGAATCTCGATAACCGGGCGGAGCGAATCCGTTCGAACAAAGTCGAGGGCCCGGCGGCGCGCCGAACGATCGAACTTCGATTCCCACCACCTGCGAGTTGCGGACGAACGGTTCTCACCGCATCGGGCCTGTGGAAGAGCTATGGATCAAACGACGTCTTTGCCGATGTCTCCTTTGATGTCGGCCGCGGTGAACGGCTTCTCGTGATGGGCCTAAATGGAGCCGGAAAAACCAGCCTTCTCAAGATTCTCGCCGAGAAATCAGAGCCCGATCTGGGTGAGTTTGAATTCGGACTCAATGTCTCTGCGGGCTATTACGCACAGGAACACGAAGGCATCGACTCCGGCGTCTCAATGATCGAGCACATGCGCCGCGACTCCGAACTCGGCGACGAAGGTGTCCGCTCATTGCTCGGCATGTTTGGGCTCAGCGGCGAGAAAGTCTTTCAAGATGCAGGAACACTCTCCGGCGGAGAGAAAACCAAACTCGCACTCGCTCAGCTCGTTGCCGGAAATCACAATCT
>CAESAL010000062.1_pt1 | contig 10667 bp, 9 predicted proteins | sample 7263561 | NCBI WGS metagenome assembly CAESAL01 (sample SAMEA6814029, study PRJEB35770) | freshwater metagenome | biome: Freshwater; feature: Freshwater reservoir; material: water | place: Czech Republic | collected 2016-04-20 | depth 30m m | reverse complement strand
AAGGAGTTCGTTAATGGATTCCCGTCCTCGTCGAAGACGAACTCTTCATAAAGCGCCTGCGAGATTCCTTGGGCCGTCGCTCCAATGACTTGTGAGCGCGCGGATTCCGGATCAAGGACAACGCCACAATCGGTGACAGCGACATGGCGGATTGGAATGACTCTCCCCGTTTCAACGTCGACCTCGAGAACCGACAGGTGCGCGGCTGCTGGATAACTTGCCCCGGTTTGTTCGTAGATGCAGTTCGCCTCGATTGGTTCCTCTGAAAAAGTGACGAGTTGAGCGAATGTCAACGAACGGGAAGGGACTCCGCGTACGCCAATGGAGCCCCCGGCGTAGAAGACGATGTCTTCGATGGCAGCTTCGAACTGTTTGGCGGCTGCTTCTCGAAGCGAGTCGTGTAATCGTTCGACAGATCGCAGAACTGCGGTACCAGCAAGCTGAGCCGTTCGTGATCCCATCGTTCCGTCGCTCTGCGACCACTGGTCGGTGTCTCCCTCAACGATATGAATCTGGTCGTTTGCGAGGGGGAGAACTCGTTGAACGATTGATCGGTAGAGGTTGCCGTGTTGCTGACCAGCAGACGCCGAACCGGTCAGAACAACGATATTTCCATCTTCGTTGATGCGGATCGAGGCACCTTCAGTGCGCGAGAACCAGGCTGTTGAATCGATAACGATTGAAACGCCGATTCCCAAGTGTTGGCTGCTTGTGATGCGACGTTGGAGTTGTTCTTGGCGCAGTTCGTGGTAGCCGCTTTCTGTCACAAGGAGATCGAGCAACTCGGGGTAGTTCCCCGAGTCGTATTCGAGCCCGGTGGGAGCTAGGTAGGGGAATGCGTCGGCAGTGAGAAGGTTCCGTTTTCTAATCTCAACCGGGTCAATGCAAAGGGCATCGGCGAGAACGTCAAGGGTTCGTTCGAGCATCACCGCTGCTTCGGAACGACCAGGTCCTCGGTAGGCGCCGACAGGCGGAAGGTTCGTCACGACTGCTTGGGCCGTGATGTTGGCAGCAGCAATCCCGTAGGGACCGCACACCATCATCCGAGTCTTTCCCGGTTCCACCGCGCCAACGTTTGGGTACGCCCCGGCATCAGCAGTGATGTCTGCTTCGATGGCTAGTACTCGTCCATCAGAGGTGGCATGCAACTTCACGTGATTACGAACACCACGACCTTGCATCGAACTGAGATTGGCATTGCGATCCTCAATATAACTCACGGGTCGACCAAGAAATCGGGCCGCGGCGGCGACGACGACGTGCTCGCACACGCCGCCGGCAGCCTTCCCTCCGAATCCACCCCCTACGTTGGGGACCACGACACGAACATCGGAAAGTTCCATTTGCAGAGACCGCGCTATTTGGCGTTGAGCCGCGACGGGGACCTGTGTCGAAACCAATATTTCGAGTCGACCGCCAGGCTGAGGGGTAGCGACGATGGCGTGTCCCTCGATCGGGGCGCAGCTCAATCGCGGTATCGAGTGTGAAACAGACGTCACTACTTCTGTGCCAGAAAGGTCGGGCGTTGGATTGTCGCTGGGCCAATGCAAACAAACGTTGCTTGGGTGCTCTGGGAAAAGAACAGGTGCGGCTTCGACGCCGACGTCACGCATATCAGTGAGAGCTGGCAGCGGCTCGTACTCAATCACAACGAGTTCGGCGGCATCGGCGGCGATGGCTGGGCTTTCGGCAACGACGGCCACCACTTTCTCGCCGACGTAACGCACAAGGTGATGTGCGAGTGGAGGTTGAGCAAAGTCTTCGGGGAGCAGAGCAATTTCCCAGACGGGGATGATGGGTAAATCCTCGGCGCAGAACACCGCAACAACGCCGGGAAACGCCTTTGCATCATCGGTGCTTAGAGCAACGATTCGGGCGGAAGCGCATGTGGATCGAACGAAATGCAGATGCAGCAAGCCCGGGGCTTGAGCGTCGGCGGTGAAAAGAGCTTCTCCTCGCAAGATCTCGGGGGTCGTCATATGGTGCGGCTCTGGATTGCTCGCCCCATCAGTAGCCAATGCGTCCGCCCCTAAATCTGGAATACGTTCTAAATGCTAGCGAGAAAGAAAGCGAAGTAATGAGCCTGCGATTGTCGACCGAAGAAGCGTGGGCCGTCATCGAGGACGCCCATACGGGGATTTTCACAACGTTACGGTCCGATGGTTGGCCGATTGCGTTACCTGTCTGGTTTGTCGCGCTCGATCGCACGATCTGTCTCGGGGCTCCGGCTCGGACAAAGAAAATCTCTCGAGTTACGAATGATCCACGGGCATCATTTCTGGTCGAATCAGGAGAGCGCTGGTCTGAACTGTTGGCGGTGCACTTAACGGGGCGCGTGGAACGTATCGAAGATGACGTCTCTCGTGATTCGGTAAGAAGTCTGATCGATGCCAAGTATGCAAATTTCAGAACGGCGACCACTGCGATGCCCGAAGCCACGAGTGATCATTATGCGTCAACGGTGTATCTCCGGTTGGTCCCTGATGACCGAATTCTTTCTTGGGACAACGAACGCATCACTTTGCGGGAGGATTAATGACCAACTCCATGGAACATCTGCGCTGTGAATCGCACGGGGACGTTCGTCTCGTGACCTTTGATCGGCCTGAGAAGAAAAATGCGATGTCGAACGAGATGCGCTCACAACTTTGTCGACTTCTTGCCGACCTTGACGCGGACGAAACAGTTAAGGCCGTTGTCTTGACGGGCACTGATCCTGCTTTCACCGCAGGTGTTGACTTCACTGACATTGATCCTGCGTTTAAGGCCAGTGAGGCTCAATTTTCGGTAAACCCAGGTCGCGCGCTCCGGGCGATGTCAACACCAGTTCTTTGTGCAGTCAATGGCGCCTGCGTTTCTGGTGGACTCGAAATTGCCCTCAGTGCAACATTTATCGTGGCGTCGACTCAGGCACGATTCGCCGATACTCATGCGCGACTTGGCGTTGTTCCGACCTGGGGTTTGACCGCCCTGCTTCCTCGTGCCATCGGGGTCCGTCATGCGCGTGAACTTTCGATCACAGGAAATTTTATTGATGCAGTCACTGCGTTACAGATTGGGCTTGTGAACCACGTTGTTGCTCACGAAGACCTGATCCCCTTTTCGTTGCAACTTGCCGGCCAAATCGCGTCAACGCCGGCGGTTGGGGAAATCCTTTCCCTTTACCGCCAGGGTGAAGAACTCTCTTTGCAGGGAGCGTTAAGTCTGGAAGCAACGAGTACCGCTCGGAGACCGTTTAACGCTGAAACATTTGCGAAGGCGGGTCGTGAGACGGTTGCACGACAGCGAGCTGAAACGTCGGAATAGTTGCGCGCTATTGATGGCCGAGACCTTGGCTGACTTAAAACGCGAGGCGTAGACCTGGGCGCGGCCAGCGCACTTTACCGAGACGGCCCGATGCCGACATCGTGATGTATGCCGACTGCATGTCGTCGCCAGCGAAACAAACATTGGTTGTCATTACGTCAGGGACTTCGACGTAGTCGATTTCTCCGCTTGGTCGGAGCACGCAGATCCCATGAGAGATCGCTGCAACAACAACAGTGCCGTCAGCTTCGACGGCTAACGAATCAAAGTGATTGGGCGTTGCCATCATGATTTTTGGAGAACCCGAAACCTCGCCGGGGCCAACAACGTCCCACGCCAAGAGCCGGCCGGTATTTGTCTCGGCGACATAGACAATTGAACCGTCGGGTGAAAGACCGACGCCGTTGGGGCCCGTGAGGTTTGAAGCGACGCGACGCAATCCCGTTCCATCGGGACGGGCATAGAACAGAGAGCCGCGGTCCATCGATCGTGCGTCGGACTTTCCGAGGTCGGTGAACCAGAATCCGCCGCTTCGGTCGAAGACGATGTCGTTCGGTCCAAGGAACCGTTCTCCGTCGAGGCCATCGAAAAGTCGATCAATGTCGCCAGTTTCGGGATCGATTCTGTCGACCCATCCGCCTTCAAAGTTCGGTGGTCGTGTGCTGCCGTTTTCGTCGACAGGGATGATCAGTCCGCTGCGCTCGCTCCAGGGAAAGCCACCGTTGTTGACTACGTAGAGCGCTCCATCGGGGCCGATGGCGGCTCCGTTCGGGCCACCGCCTGGCGACGCAATCTCTCGGGTTAAACCGTCCGTCTGAGTCCGCATGATTCGGCCACCGCGCACATCAACCGTGACGATGTCGCCGTTGGGCATCTCGACCGGACCTTCGGCAAAGCCAAGTCCTTCAGAAACTATTTCGATGTCCACAATGTTCCCCCTGAGTCCTTCGAAACTCTATTCGGCAAGTGCCTTCGGTGGGCCGTGAAATCTTTCCGTGGATTGGCTCGGCGAGCGTAAGGGAAGTTTGAAACACTGTGGATGGCCACGAGACGCTCCTGCTGCCTCGTCAGAAGACCTTGGGGGACTGCATGCACGTCGGTGAGAGCGATACGACTGCGCCAATCGTGGTGGGCATCATGTACCCAGCAGAATGGGAACTGCGCCCAACCGAGGAATTCGAGCGCGATATCGCTGCGCTGAAAGCCATAGATCCACGAATCGAAGTTCTCGATGTGCGCTACGCCGAAAGCGAACAACTGCGAACGCAACGCGGGGCGAAACCCAACGAGGATTATCGCCAACTGTGTCCAGAACTGACGCAACAACAGCGTGACGCGTTTGGGCGGGTCGAGATTGCCCTTGCGATGGATCTACCGTTCGACGTTGTCACTGTGGCTCCAAATCTTCGATGGGTCCAGGGCATGGGGGCCGGCGCGAGCCAGTTGTTATCGGCGGGTCTCGGTCCAGCAGGAATTCGCCTTACAAATGCTGCGGGCGTCAACGCCGTTTCTATTTCTGAATTTGTTCTTGCGCGTTTGCTTCAGATTTGGAAGCGCCTCCCCGAGATCGACGCAATGCAACGAGCTCATAGTTGGGAGCCGAAGTACGGGAAAGAAATCGCAGGCTCAACGCTCGGGATCGTCGGCTTTGGTGCCATAGGACGGCAGGTGGCCATTCGGGCTCGAGCGTTTGGAATGGAAGTGCTTGCGACTCGAGCGTCAGCTCGCCCGGGCGACACCGATGCCGATGTCGATGAACTGTTTCCTGCGGATCAACTTCACAACATGTTGTCCAGATGCGATGCAGTTGTCTCAGCGGTACCCGAGTTGGCAACAACCCGAGGACTATTTGGAGACGTCGAATTCGCTGCGATGCCGAAAGGTTCACTGTTCATCAATGTCGGGCGTGGAAGCGCAGTCGATGAACGAGCACTGACTAATGCTCTTACATCAGGACATCTTGCTGGTGCGGCGATTGATGTGGCCAGCACGGAGCCACTTGACCCAAGTTCGGCACTTTGGGAAGTTCCAAATCTTCTGATTTCTGCTCATTGCTCAACATCGAGCGACAACTTCTGGGCAAACCTGCACGCTCTCTTCCGCTCGAATCTACGGCGGTACCTCGCTGGCGAATCACTCAACAACCAGGTTGAGCTTGAAGACGAGATAGCCCAGGGGGAGAAGTGACTGACCTCGCAGCGTTGCCGTCAGATGCAACGGAGATCCACCCCGAGTGGCTTTCGCAAGCGCTGGCCGTCAGATTCCCCGGAGTTGTCGTTTCTTCGATAGAAGTCACACAACAGCGACAAGTCACCAATGCACATGCACAATTGCGAGTGTTGTATGACGTTTCGGGCGGCGCGCCTGAAACAATGTTTTGCAAACTTCCGCCAAGCGACCCGAACCGACGCGAAGCGATACTGCGCACCGGTATGGGTGAGCGTGAGGTGAAGTTCTACGAGCAGCTTGCACCGAAACTCGGAATGCGTATTCCCGAAGTGTTGGTTGCTCAAGAGCGCTCCGATGGAACGTTCATCCTTCTTCTCGAAGATCTCACTGCATCCGGTTGTGTGATTTCCGACGGACGCCTTGGGGTCACCCCAGATTCAGCGGCTGGAGCGCTCGAAGATTTAGCGTCGCTTCATTTGCTCTTTCGCAGTCCGAAGACCCGAGCTTTGGAAGCACCTTGGATTCTGACGACGAGCTCAAGCAGCGACTACGGATCAGTCATGCTTCGTTACGGACTCGAGAACCATCGAGATCGATTGAGCGATGAGTTCGCTGAGATGGCAGAGCTTTGCATCGCCCGTCCAGCTCAATTGCAGGAGCTCTGGCATCGAGGTCCACAGACCGTGATTCACGGTGACCCCCACATCGGCAATCTCTTCTTCGATGGAGGTCGCACGGGATTTTTAGATTGGGGGATCATCAACATCAACACGCCGATGAGAGATGTGAGTTACTTCCTTACAATGGCTCTTGCTATTGAAGATCGACGGGCTCATGAGCGCGATCTGCTTTCGCACTATCTCGAAATTTGGAATGCCGGCGGGGGAGAACCGCTTTCGTGGGATGACGCTTGGCTGGCCCACCGAGTCCATGCCGGATACACGGTTTTGGCCTCATGTCAGGTTGTTACATTCCCGGCCGATGTGACACCTCAGCGACAGGTGTTTGCCGCTGCATTCCTCGATCGAGCGCAGGCTGCAGTCGCCGATCTTGAAGCTCGAGCGGCCATCAAATCGTTTGGCGAGTTTTGACGACACCCAACGAGGGGTCCGCGGTAACGTTTGCCATGTCATCTTCGGTAGCTGGGGTCCGTGCAGCAATCGATCATCCTGTCGTCGATGCCGACGGGCATGTGGTCGAATCGCTGCCGGTTCTCGTCGAGTACATCGCCAAAGTCGCTGGTTCCGATGTGGCATCAGGTTTCTCGGCTATTTCCCCGTCGTTCACAACGCGATCAAGCGACACTGCGGAAATCAAGACACGCGGACGGATTCCCCGACCGGGGGTATGGATGACTCCGTGGTGGGCGTTGCCGGGGAATGCCCTTGATCGGGCTACTGGTTTTATGCCTGGGCTGCTCTATGAGCGACTCGATGAAATCGGTATCGACTTTTCGATTTTGTATCCAAGTGCCGCGCTTGCATGCATCGGTCATCCAGACGATGCATTGCGCATTGGGGCGTGCATGGGACTGAACACCTACCTCGCCGACCTACTTGATGGCTTTGAAGACCGACTGACTGCTGCGGCTGCAATTCCCACCGGCACCCCGGACGAAGCCATCGCAGCACTCGACCATGCCGTTCTGACTTTGGGTTTCAAAGTCGTCATGCTCAACAACATGGTGGTGCGTGCACCATCGGAGAATGCCCCAGGGCATATTGATTTGCTCGCTCTAGATAGCGATCACGATTACGACCCGGTCTGGCAGCGGTGCGTTGACCTTGGAGTTGCGGTCACGGTGCATTCTCCAGCGCAAGGCCACGGCTTACGAACTTCGTCATCGCGTTACATGTACAACCACATCGGAAATTTCGGCGCTGCCGGCGACGCGTTTGCGAAGGCACTTTTCTTCGGTGGAGTAAGCCACAGGTTCCCGGCGCTCTCATTTGCCTTCTTGGAAGGCGGAGTTGCCACAGGCGTCCAGTTGCTCTGTGATCTCGTTGATCGCTGGCAGAAACGAGGCGGAGCAGCAATTGGCCAGTATGACCCGACGAATCTTGATCACGAAGTGTGGAATCAATTATTCGATACCTATGGAGGTAAGCGGTTTGCTGATCCGCTGGTGCGTGAAGCAATGCTTTCGCAGAGCGATAACCCCCCAATCGAGCTCGATGATTTTCGCGAGTGCGGTGTTTCATCAGCCAGCGACATCGTGAACCAATTCGACCGATTCTATTTCGGCTGTGAAGCCGATGATCGGACAATTGCATGGGCATTCGCCGACGATGTCAATCCATGCAGCGCGCGCTTGAAGCCAATTCTTGGTTCAGACCTTGGGCATTGGGATGTTCAGGACATGACGGAGGTACTTCCCGAGGCCTACGAACTCGTGGAACATGGGGTCCTCGATCATGCAGATTTTCGTGAATTAGTTTGCGATAACACCATCAAGTTGCACGGTTCGATGAATCCAAACTTTTTCGACGGCACACGCGTCGAGAGCTATGCCCGCTCGCTACTTTCGGAGCGAAGCAAGTAGTTTGGAGTTAGAACCAACTGATGTCGCTCGCCGTCAACGTCGGAAGCGACTCGAAATGTGATGTTGCCGGATGATGATCTCTGCTCGTCGTTGCTCAGTCGTAAAAGGCTTGGTGTCTGGATGGAGAGCTTCGGCGAGGTCTGCGAGTTGCACGACGCGACCTGAGGGGACTGGCGATGTCGTCGTTCGAATAAATCGGTACGTAACCATTGTGTCGTGAAGCCCCGAGGTGTCGAGCCAGTTGGCCACGCCTGGATCAGTATGAGAAACAACGATCCGGAATCGACCATCGGCATCGATTGTGAGTTGCGTGCCATTGCGGCTGCATGTCCGAGTGGCGATATCAAGCGACTCGAACCATCCACCGTTGTAGAGCAGGAAGTTCCATGTCCATGCATCGGGCGCTTCTCCTTCGATGACGAATGCTTCGTCGTCACCGATCGAGCAAAAACCTGATCCATAGGCGATATCGGTGGCACCGCCAAGCGCGGAACCCGCGGGCGTAATCGTGTTGATTTCCGACGAACTTCTGGCGTTGGTGACATAACTATTCCAGAAGCGCAGCGAAGATTCGATCCAAACCTGGGCAGTTTTGATGTTCTGCGCGATTTCTGAGTCAGTCAGTGGTGGTTTCGACTGCCCTTCGTTTCCGATTTTCTCAATTTGATAGTCACCCGGTTTCTCGATCGACCAATCGTTGAAATATTCGCGAATGCTCACGATGCGGGCGTTCGGATCGAGTGCCATCCAGTTAGCCGCATTGGTCGTATTGGTTGGGCTGAGAATGAGTTCGAAGTTTCCGTCTTCGTCGGTCACGAGTTGGTCATGCCAAAACTCGCCGTAGACGCCGAACTCTCCGAGTTGCATGTCGCCTTGATGAAGTGAGAAAAGGAATCCGTGCGTGTTGGCGCCGTTTCCTGTGATTCGGTATGCGTCAGTGCCGCTGATTGTCGCTCGTAGATAGCGGTTATCGACGTTCGGGCCACCCCATTTCGTGACATCATCGTCGTATCGGTAGAACGAAGGGAAATCTGGGTCGCTGAATTCCAAGGCCCATTGCAGGCCGAATGGCGTGAGGCGCGCGAGGTATCGATATCCCTCAGCGGTTTCGCGTGGCCCAACTGGAAACGGTTCAGAAGCAAGTTCTTTCCCGAGTCGGTCGAGTGTTTGGGCAAAATCTTCCCAAGCCTGCGAAGCAAGACTGTCATTGTTCATTGGTTCAATCACACTGATCAGTTGGTGATGTTTTCTGGTTACGGTTCATCGGGGAGTCCATAAATAGTGCGGGCGCCAGCGCTCATGAATCCGACTGCGTCTTTTTTCGGCAGCGCTCGCAACATGTCGTAGGTGGCTCGATTTTGATCTCCGGCCACCCAAGTTGGTCCGTTGGCGAGATTGGCGAGTCCTTCGCGTGCGACGTCGTTCGGATCCATGCCAGGGAAATCGGCACTGCCAATTAGCGCACCGCTGCGTTCCATCGCCGGCGTGTGGGTGGCTCCAGCGACGAGAGCGAGGACATCGACTCCCATTGGTTTGAGCTCGGCCCAGAGGCCTTCGGCAAGGTTTACGTCGAATGCCTTTGTGGCCGAATAGGTGGCGGTTCGCGCCGAGCCGGAAACGGAGGAGACCGACGAGAGGAGGATGATTCCCCCTCGTCCGCGCTCACGCATCAGGCCGCCGAAATGGTGAGTGAGTTGCACGGGGCCGATGCAATTCAGACGGACGAGGCCGAGAGCCTTCTCGACCGGTTCATCATGGAAACGCACCGCACCATGAGTAGCGCCGGCGTTATAGACAACAAGCCCGACTTCAATGTCGGCGGTCGCTTCGGCGAGCCGATCGCACATATCGTCGCCGGTGAGATCAAGGGCTATTGGACGCGTCTGGATAGGGAACTCAGACTCCAACGAGGTGGCAAGCGCTGTCAGAGGGTCGGGTCGCCGTGCGACGAGTACGAGATTGATTCCGGCAGCAGCGATCTGTCGAGAAAATGATTCTCCGATTCCCTCTGAAGCTCCAGCCACAACAGCCCACGGCCCATAGTTCGAAGTGAATTCAGTCGTACTCACGGAACGATCGTCTCAGCGCTGCAGAGAAACGAGACGGAATTGTCGCGGTCGACGAAACGCGCTTCGTCTTCAGCCGCTTCAATCCCAAGTCGGCCATCGCCGATTCCCTCGAAGAACAAATCGAGAGACTCAATTGAAAGTTCACTCACACTGTCAACGACGGTCGTTCCTACGCCCAGGCGTTTGGCTGCTTCGGAGGACATTGCTGCGTCGACGTGAAACTGGGTATAGCCAGAAATGTTTGGGGTAATGAAGCCGAAGTTCGAATGATTGTGAAAGTAGTAGTCGATGTACGCGTCGTGTGTTGTTTGAGCCTTGCGGCGCATGAGATAGAGGTAGCGCAATGGTGGGGGAGTGCTCTGGATGAGTTTCTGCGGGGCGCCAACGAGTGCTGCCGAAAGATCAAGGTGGGAAAGCTCAGCGACTCGGTCGCCGAAATCTTGGATCGCATTAAGGAATGAGCCGAGGCCCGAGATCGAGTCAGTTTCGATCTCGAGCACAACATCAAAGGGGCGACATAGGGGATTTGCTGCAGGGAAGGGGTCGTTGTCGACCTCGGTCAACAACGTGATCGAGACGTT
>CAESAL010000053.1_pt1 | contig 12366 bp, 10 predicted proteins | sample 7263561 | NCBI WGS metagenome assembly CAESAL01 (sample SAMEA6814029, study PRJEB35770) | freshwater metagenome | biome: Freshwater; feature: Freshwater reservoir; material: water | place: Czech Republic | collected 2016-04-20 | depth 30m m | reverse complement strand
TCGATGGCTCTCGATCAGCCTTCGTATCGATTTTGAGGGTCTCCGGAGTGCCGGTACAGTTCGGAGTCCTTTAGGGGCTATAGCTCAGTTGGTAGAGCGCTTCCATGGCATGGAAGAGGTCAGGGGTTCAATTCCCCTTAGCTCCACTCAAGTACCGGCACGTCGCGCCACAGGCGCTCGAGATCGTAAAACTCTCGTGTTTCGTCTTCGAAGATATGCACGATCACATCTCCGTAATCGATCAATACCCATGTGCCGCCGTCCAGACCTTCGACCCGAACCGGTTTGGGTCCACCAGCAAGGGCAACATCGTCTTCAATGGCGGCAGCAATCGCGCGCACCAAACGTGTATTTGATGCCGAGGTAATCACGAACCAGCTCGTGATCGACAGAACATCGCCAACATCGAGGATCACCGTTGCGGAATCGGTTTTCTTGGCTGCTGCGCGAGCCGCTTCGAGGTGGACCTCAAAATCGCTAGTGATACTCACTTGCGTGCCGTTGTCGTCGCTGACGCAAGAGTGGTCGTCGTCGAAGAAGAGGAGTTCGCTGCGCCACTACTCGGACCAAATTTGGCGACAAAATCTTCACCAAGAATCACAGTCATATCTGCACCTGAATTCGATTGTTTGCTGGCGACGATTTCGCCCATTGTTAACGCCTTCTGCATCGTCTTTGCCTCCGCTTCGGTCGTCCCATCAAAGTAAATAATCTGAGTAGTCGCTTGGCCATAAGACTTTGCATTTCCAACGACGTCAACTTGACCACCCGCTGCGTTCAACATGATCGCGGCATTGATTCCATTACTGAGCTTCCCGGTGCCATCAAGAACGCGCATCCGTGGTCTCTGGCCCGCCGAGCCGTCTGGGAACGGAACGATTGCTGCTACCGAAGAAAGCGCCACGCTTTCTTGCACGATGTACATCGGCGGTCCGCCAGGAGGATTTGGACCATTCGGACTGGGAATCACCGGAAGCGACGAAATGCTCAATTGACCTCGAGCAATTGTTGCGACGAACCGTCCCACACCCGAAGTCGTCTGAACCGGAAATGGGGTTCCCGATGATTTCACTTTCTGAAGCCATGCTTTCCAGAACAACTCCTGCCGAATCAAGCGGTTGAGGTCGTTGTCTTTCGGACTTTTACTCGTAAGGAACGCAGCGACCTGATCGGCCTTGAGCGTGACGGAACCCTTCGGGAAGATCACCGCGTCTTTCGCGTCGCGAACAACATCGGGTATCGACAGGCTGATGGGGACGTAGGGGCCAACGAGCAAAGCCCAATCCGAGGCAGAAATTACAAACTGCTCAGTCAAATTCAAATTGAGAGTTCGGCCTAGGCCACTCGCAACCAATTCAATCTGGCCGTGGATCCACAACGTTGAAAGCGGAAGCAGGCCGAAGGCCGTCGGAACACCAAGCGATGCTGGGACGATCAGAATTCCGCCGGAGGTTTCCGAAGTCTGTGCGAAGACAACCGTCGAATCGAGGGATCCATCTGGTGCGACGATTGCCGCAACTGCCGTCGGAGTTTTTTCAACCACTGCCTCGTAACCAGGTGCCGTTGGGTCGGTCACACGCTTTATCAACTGACCATCGGAGCTATCGAGGATTACCCGGAGCCCTGCGAAGACGAGAAGCGGGAGCACGACGAGAACAAACGCAGCAACAATTACCGGATAACCGATCTTCCACCAACGCGAGAAGTTCCCTGAACTCGTGGCATTCCGAACACCCAAACTGTTCGGTGTTGCTGCCGCTACAGGTGGGCTGTCAGAAGACATCGCCGAACCCTGCGTGGAAGAACCCTTGAGGTTTCCTTCACCTTGCGATGAGCGCGCCACAGTGGACTTGTTGTGTTCCGCCACAAGAGCAGCGAAATCAATCTCGTCTCCCGAAGGGGGCGGTGGTGGCAGTTCGGGCGTCATGAGTCGGCCAAACCGTACAGCCCTCGAGCCTCAATCTCATCGATCACTCGCGGCGGAACAAACGGGACAAGCGCCTCTCTACTCGCCGCAAGTGCTCGCAATTCTGTGGAAGAAATATCGACTCGGGGCATGGTTACGCGCTCGATCGACCACTCGGGTGGCGCCTCTGCTCGCGTTTCGCCATCGCGCTCGACGATCACCAACGTGGCGAGAGCCGGGAGTTCCTTCGATCGATGCCACGAATTGAGTCCGATCGCCGCATCAGCTCCAAGAATGAGGAACAGATCCCTGTCGGGATCAGCCGAATGGAGTTCTTCGAGAGAGTCGATCGTGTAGGTCGGCCCGCCTCTGCGGACTTCGAGGTCGCTGGCCTCAAGCCCATCGAGTCCCTCTACTGCAGCCTTGGTCATCGCTAAACGAGCCTCTGGTTCTGAAAGGGGGCGAAGTCCGACCTTCTGCCAAGGCTCGTTGGCCACCATGAGAAGCACTCGTTCCAACATGAGAGCGTCGAAGACTGCTCTCGCAGCAGCGATGTGACCGATATGAGGAGGGTCAAAGGTTCCGCCCAGAATTCCTAGACCACGACGAACCGATGACATCCCACCAAGTGTACGGTCGCTATCAGGTACTGTTTCAGCAGGCAGGAGAACCGGCGTGACCAAAGTCACCCACAGCACAGGGAACACTCAGACCCCTTGCTGCGGTTACATCAGTGTCATTTCCCCCCGAAGCGACACGTTCAGGACGAGAGTCCAGAACAACAACGTCGATGGTTTACCAGCGACACCACTTAGGAGTCCCCCGTTATGAGCGATTCAGTCGGTCAATACCTCAACGAAATCGGCCTTGTCCCCCTCCTCACTGCACTTGAAGAGCGTGAGCTTTCTCAAACCATCGAGAAAGGACTGGCGGCATCGGCCCGTCTCGAGAACGGCGAACGTTCAATCGCGCTCAAAACAGACGTCCGTGCAGCCGCTGCAGCCAAGGACCGCTTCATCCGCGCCAACCTGCGCCTCGTCGTGAGCGTTGCTCGTCGCTACCCCCTTCCGCCAGGCATGGAGCTGCTCGACCTGATCCAAGAAGGCAATATTGGTCTTGAACATGCAGTCGACAAGTTCGATTGGCGAAAAGGATTCAAGTTCTCGACCTACGCCACATTCTGGATCCGTCAAGCCATTGGCCGAGCGCTCGACCAGAAAGCCAGTCTCGTTCGACTTCCCGGTGATCGTTCCGCCGGACTGCGCGCTGCGCTTCGTCAGGTTTCAGGCGATGGCGACCAACTCGATTCCGAAAACGCGTGGTTGCATCGCCTCACAACGCCCACATCACTCGATCGCACCATCGGTGAGGACGACTCGAACGAACTCGTCGACATTCTCCCCGATTCTCTTCCCGGGCCAGAAGAAATTGTGCTCGAACAGATCGATCACGAGATGGTTGCTTCGCTGCTTTCTGTCCTCGACTCCCGTGCCCGACTCGCGGTTGAACAGCGATTCGGACTCCACGACGGACGTCGTCGCTCCTATCGCGAGGTCGGCGACGAACTTGGCGTCACCGCCGAAGCCGCTCGCCGTCTCGTGAAACGGGCCATGGCCTCGGTCCGAGAAAACGCCCCAGACACCATTGACGCAGTCTGATCTGAGCCTCGCCAGTAATGGCTTTGCGCTCAGGGGCATGAGTCAATCAACCTTGTGTCCGTGACACGCGAATGGACCCCTTCTTCTTGGCAGGCTCTCGAGGCCGTGCAGCAACCCAATTGGGTCGACACTGACGCGCTCAATGACGTCGTCAAGCGCCTCAGCGCGATGCCTCCATTGGTCTTCGCTGGTGAAGCTCGCAGTCTGACCAACGACCTAGCCAAGGTCGCCAACGGTGAAGCGTTTCTCTTGCAAGCCGGAGATTGCGCCGAGTCATTCGACGCGTTCAGTGCTGATTCGATTCGCGACAAGCTCAAAGTCATTCTGCAAATGGCTGTCGTCCTCATGTACTCCTCAGGAGTTCCCGTCGTAAAAGTCGGCCGGATCGCCGGACAATTCGCGAAGCCTCGTTCCGCCGGCACAGAGACCATCGACGGTGTTGAACTCCCCTCGTTTCGCGGGCACATGGTCAACGACATCGACTTCACCGCTCAAGCGCGTGTAGCCGATCCTGAACGTCTGATCACCGCGTACCAACAATCAGCGTCAACACTGAACCTTGTTCGCGCCTTCACCAAGGGTGGCTTCGGGGACCTTTCACGCGTTCACGCATGGAATCAAGAGTTCGTTGCCTCAAGCGCAGAAGGACAACGCTATGAGGAAGTTGCTGAAGGAATCGAACGAACGCTGCAGTTCATGGCGGCGTGCGGCATCGATACTGAGTCAACGCCACAACTACATACCGTCGATGTAGCGACGAGCCACGAAGCACTCATTCTCGGCTACGAACAAGCGCTAACTCGCCAAGACTCACTCACGGGCGACTGGTACGACTGTTCCGCTCACATGCTCTGGATCGGTGAACGCACACGCCAACTCGACGGTGCACATGTGCATTTCCTTTCCGGCGTTCGCAACCCGATCGGCTGCAAGGTTGGTCCATCAATAACGCCGGACGAAGTTGTCGCTCTCTGCGATGCTCTCAATCCCGATCGCATCCCGGGCCGCCTCACGCTCATAAGTCGCATGGGCGCCGAGACCATCGGAACGGCCCTTCCTCCCCTTCTCGCCGCAGTGCGCGATTCGGGTCACCCTGTGGCCTGGGCCTGCGACCCCATGCACGGCAATACGTTCACGGCGCCGAGTGGTCGCAAGACCCGACATTTCGACGCAGTCTTGGCGGAAATCGCAGGCTTCTTTGCTGCTCACCGCTCCGAGGGCACGTGGCCAGGTGGCGTCCACATCGAACTCACAGGCGACAACGTCACTGAATGTCTTGGCGGAGCCGAGGAGATCCTCGACGCCGATCTCGACACCCGTTACGAGACCATGTGCGATCCCCGTCTTAATGCTCGCCAATCGCTCGATCTTGCCTTTCGGGTCGCCGAACTGCTTCAGCAGGGCTGATCTCCAATAAACATGACCCAATGGGTCGACAATTGGGCCTCGATCAAGGTAGATTCCTGACTCGTCTAGTCAGGTTTCCCTCCCCTGGCCCAAGAGAGCCCAAATGTCTGAGTTCACAATCGATGCCGACGCCGCTGCCGACATTGCCAAATTTGAAGTTCAGCTCGCTCGCTACCTCGAAGGCGATCTCGCCGACGACGTCTTTCGCGTGTTCCGCCTGAACAATGGCATTTATGGTCAGCGCCAAGGCGGCCATAACCAGATGATCCGAATCAAGGCTCCCTACGGAACGATCACTGCTGCACAACTCGACCGCATGGGCGATCTGGCCGTCGAATACTCCCGTGGCTGGGGTCATCTCACGACTCGCCAAGCCATCCAATTTCATTACGTCCAACTCGAACGCGTTCCCGATCTGCTTCGCGACATTGCCATGGTCGGTCTCACAAGTCGCGAGGCTTGCGGCGACACCGTACGCAACGTTCAGGGATGTCACCTTGCCGGAGCATGCCCGAGCGAAATTCTCGACATAACTCCGTGGGCCGAAGCAACGTTCAAGCATTTCCTGCGCAATCCACTCGGCCAGCGCTTGCCCCGAAAGTTCAAAATTAATTTCTCAGGTTGCGCCACCGACTGCGGTCAAGCGATGTTCAACGACGTCGGAATTATTGCTGTCACCCGAAAGACCGATGCTGGCGAACTCGAAGCAGGATTCCGCGTGTTCATCGCTGGCGGACTTGGCGCGAATCCTCACGCAGCCCTTGCTCTTGAACCATTCACGGCAAAGGAAGACCTTCTCCCAACCATCGAATCGGTCTTGCGAGTTTTCGAGCAGACCGGTAATCGCGACAACAAACTCCGCGCTCGCATGAAATGGGTTGTCGACAACCTTGGTTTCGAAGAAGTGCAACGGCGAGTACTCACCATCCGAAAATTCCTCCTCGGCTCCTCAACATGGCCGGGTGGAATCCCGATGGAAGTACTCGAAGCCGGAGATGCACCCGCCGGTCGCGCTGATCTTGTCGATGCCACGGCAATGGGCCAAGGCACTCCAGTCGTGCTTCGTCGACCTGGAGCCTTTGAACGCTGGGAAGACTCGAATGTGATCCGTGGCGCAGCCAAAGGCACCGTCTCGGCAATCGCCCACGCTCGCTTGGGCGATGTCACCGCTGAACAATTCCGCGGTCTCGCTGCAATCGTTCGTGAGTTCGGTATCGACGTGCGCGTCACCAACCGACAGAACTTTGCGCTACGAAATCTCAGTGAAGAACAAATTCCACTCGTGTTCGATCGACTCACAGCGCTCGACATGGCAAGCCCTTCAGCAGAGTTGGTAAGCGATGTTGTGGCCTGCCCTGGCGCCGACACCTGCAACCTTGCAGTCACTCAAAGCCGGGGTCTCGCCGATGCGATCGAGAAAGAACTCCACGCTGAGGGGTTGGCTGAAGTCGGTGGACTTCGCATCAACATCTCAGGCTGCCCCAACTCCTGCGGCCAACATCACGTGGCTGATATCGGATTCCACGGCGCAGAACGTCGAGCGCACGGAAAGTCCGCCCCCGGTTACACGATGTTGCTCGGTGGCTTCGTCGGTGAAGAGCGGGTGGAATTTGGCGAGCGCGCCACACGTCTTCCCGCCAAAGCAGCACCGCAAGCTGTCGTCCAGGTTGTTCGCCAATTTAACGACGAGCGCCTTGCTGGAGAATCGTTCCGAGGTTGGATCGATCGTTCTGGCGGGATCACAACACTCGGAGCAGAGTTGAAAAAGCTTGATCATTTCCCCACCCCTGAAGAAGGACCCGACTTCTACGTCGACTACGACGAAACCGGTCCGTATGCCGCTGAAGTTGGCGAATCGGAGTGTGCGGTATGAGCCTCACAAGTCTTTCAGCGCCCGACTTCAGTAACGACGAACTCGCACAACTCAGTCGAGATTTCGAAACCTGGTCAGCCGAGGAAATCATCGGGTGGGCAGTGGAAACGTTCGGACCACACCTCGCACTCACTGCATCAATGACCGACGCGGTCCTGATCGATCTTGCCACCAAGGTCTACCCAGCGATCGAAGTCGTCTTTATCGACACCGGATACCACTTTCCTGAAACGCTCGAAACGGTTGAGCGCGTTCGCCAGCACTACGGACTCAATCTTCGGATGATGACTGTCGCACTGCAGAACGAACCCCTCTGGAAGGCCGATCCTGAAGGCTGCTGCTCTGCAGTCAAAGTCGGACAACTCGACCGAGCGCTTTCAGGAAAGGCCGCATGGATGAGCGGACTCCGTCGTGCCGAAGCCGACTCTCGCGTGACCGCTCCCCTGGTCGCTCGAGACCTCCGTGGGTTGATCAAGATCAATCCCATTGCAGCGTGGTCCGACCAACAGATCGCCGACTACATCGCTCACAACAACGTGATCGTGAATCCGCTCCTTCTCGATGGATTCACCTCAATCGGTTGCCAGCCCTGCACACAGCGCCCCACCGATCCCAATGATCCCCGCTCGGGCAGATGGTCAGGACAGTCCAAAACTGAATGTGGACTCCACTTGATGTGAAGTCATTTCTCACAGCAATCGGCGCAGACATGGACGGCATGAGCCATGGTCGCCTCACCTCCACCCAGGATGCCGCTCAACGCCACCGACGTTGAGGGTGACCAGCACATCGTTCGCCGCTCCAGAGAGCAACAGGGCGGCTCTTGGCGAGCCCAGAGAGCAGTCCCGATAACCAAGGCTGCGTCACTCAAGCCAATGGCTATTCGAGAATGTCGACAAACTTCTCGAGTTGACGAAGATTCCTGCATTCGAAGACGCCATCGGTATGCGCTCCGTAATCGCTGACGATTGAATCGCCCGTGTCCCAATACGCCTTGGGTTCAGGGTTGAGCCAGTAGACGTGCCGTGCCTTCTTGCTCATTTCCTTGATGACCCACGACTGAGACGCGTGATAGTTGTTGCGAGCATCACCCAAGATCAGCACAGTGGTTTTCGGCCCGACCTCGCGTCCGTACTTTTCCCAGAACACCTCGAAGGCGTGGCCGTAATCGGAATGTCCGTCGACCCAAACAACATCGGCTTCGGTATTCACGCGGTGAATGGCGACACTGATGTCCTCGACGCCTTCGAAGAAACGCGTGACCTCGTCGATGCCGTCAATGAAAACGAAAGAACGAACCCTTGAGAATTGACCGGACATGGCGTAGACGAGTTGCAGCGTGAATCGAGCGAACGCCGCAACTGAACCAGAGATATCGGCAACAACAAAGATCTCAGGTTTCGAAGGACGCGGGTAGCGGAACCGCGGATCTGCAGGAACACCGCCATAACTCAGCGACTGGCGAACTGTGGCACGGAAATCGAGTGGTCCTTTACGACCGTGTCGACGCTTACGAGCTAGGCGAACAGCAAGCTTGCGAGTCAACGGATACATGGCTTTGCGAAGTCCGACCAACTCTTCACGATTGGCGTGCATGAAGTCGACGTCTTCGGGAAGAGGCTTGCGCAGTGTCTTGGCCATCGCTTCGACCCCGCGGTCAGCAACAAGGCGACGACGAATCTCTGCTTCGATTTCTTTCTTCATTCGATCGATACGAGACTCGAATTCGTCGCGCTCGAGTCGTTCTTCAAGCTGCGTCAACGGCGAGGGGCTTTGTTCTTGTGCTTCTTCCATCAGGCGTTCGAGAACGCCATCGAGGTCAAGGTTTCGCAGCGTGCGATAGAGGTAATAGGTGCCGCCGACCGGACGACCCGGCTCCATCCCTGCGAAACGCGTAACTGCCTGGCGGGCCAATGCACGCATAAGCCCATCGTCCCCATTGCGCATTGCTTGAAACAGCATCTCGGCCATCTGCTCGGGTGACATTGCCTCGCCGGCACCGCCTGCTCCGGCGCCACCCGCATCGGGATTCATGGGCGCTTCGTCGTCTTCGGTGATTTCCGGAAGATCGTCTCCGCCGCCGCCTAGCGAGTATTCGCTACCCCTCAGCGAGAAGTACACCTCGAACACTGTCTCGAACGCACGCCAATGGGTGTTGTTCTTCACCAACGTCGCCGCGAGCGCGTATTTGAACGCATCTCGGTTCTCTATCGGGATGTGTGTGATGGCCTCCATCGCGTCGAGATTCTCGGTGAGGCTCACCGGCAATCCCGCAGCACGAAGTTCGACAATGAACCCCGACAGGAGTTCGAGCATTGGCGAAGAGGGCACCTCAGTGGAGGTCATAGCGATTCAGGGTTACCAATCAGCTCGTACGCGGGACGCCAGGCCGTTTGGCTCCACTATCACCCTGAAGCTCTTTCGAGGCTTTGGTGATGTCGCTCTGATACTTCAGGAGAATGTTCAGCGTTTCGATCGCGTCGGCTTCGGTAACGGAGTCGACACCAAGAAGAAGCAACGTTCGTGCCCAATCGAGGGTCTCTGAGACCGACGGCGACTTCTTCAGCTCGAGTTGGCGGATCGAACGCACGATGCGAGCAATCTGGTCGGCGAGGCTGTCGGTGATTTCCGGAATCCTGGTGAGAACGATTTCTTTCTCACGCTCCATATCGGGATAATCGATATGGAGGAAGAGACAACGACGCTTCAGCGCTTCGGATAACTCACGGGTGTTATTCGATGTGAGGAAAACCATCGGAATTTGGCGTGCCGAAATCGTTCCGAGTTCAGGTATGGAAACTTGGTAATCCGAGAGGATTTCGAGAAGCAACGCTTCAGTCTCTACCTCGACCCTGTCGACCTCATCAATCAAGAGAACGACGGGGTCTTCGGCCAGAATTGCTTCGAGAAGGGGGCGTGTCAGTAGGAATTCGTCGGAAAAGATATCGGTTTCGATATCTTCCCAACTTGAATCGGAGTTACGTTCCGCTTGAATACGAAGCAACTGCTTCTTGTAGTTCCATTCGTAGAGTGCTTTCGACTCGTCGAGACCCTCGTAGCACTGAAGGCGGATCAGACGGGCACCCAAAATCTCGGCAACAGACTTTGCCAATTGGGTCTTTCCCGTACCGGCTGGTCCCTCGACCAGGATCGGCTTTCCAAGCCGATCGGCAAGAAATACGACTCCGGCAATGGCCTCGTCAGAGAGGTAGTCGACGTCGCGCAGCCGGGTGCTGACGTCCGCTGGGGTTTCGAAGCGATAATCCATTTCCCGACGTTACCGGCCGGCGAACCCTCGGCTGACACCCGCGAGCGATCAGCCTCGGGTTTGTCCCTGGCCTCTCACAATGAATTTGGCTGTGGTGAGTTCCCTGAGCCCCATGGGGCCGCGAGCATGCAACTTCTGGGTGGAAATTCCGATCTCGGCACCAAATCCGAACTCTTCGCCATCGACAAACCGGGTCGATGCGTTAACGAGCACGGCGGCTGCATCAACCTCGTGGGTGAAGCGATCGGCCGCCTCAAGTGACCGCGTGATAATCGCCTCGGAATGCCCGGAGCTATTGCGAGCAATGTGATCGATCGCAGCGTCGAGATCATCGACAACGCCGACAGCCAACCTGAGGTCGAGGAACTCAGTTGACCAATCTTCTTCAGTGGCCGCGATCGCTTCAGGGAGGAGTTCGAGAGCCCGCTGGTCAGCGCGTAGCTCCACCCCCTCTAACGCCAAGGCTGCTCTTGGAAGGAACTCGCCAGCGACAGCACGATGGACAAGCAGTGTCTCTGCTGCATTACACACCGAAGGGCGTTGCATCTTCGCGTTGACAATTACTTTGAGGGCTATGTCGAGATCGGCATCGACGTCGACGTACACATGGCAGTTTCCGTCACCATCGATCACATAGGGAACAGTCGCATTCTCGAGAATTGAAGCGATCAGCGACGGACCACCGCGCGGAATCAGGCAATCGATCGTGTCGCGCTGACGCATGAACTCAACAGCAGCCTCGCGCGAAGTGTCAGCTACGAGGATCACAGAATCAGCTGGCAGTGACGCTTCGGCAATTGCCGAACGAAGCACTGTCTCGATAGCGATATTCGAATCAATCGCTCCCGATGATCCACGCAGGAACGCAGCGTTCCCTGATTTCAAACAGAGTCCGGCAGCATCGGATGTGACGTTGGGACGGTTCTCGTAGATGATCGCAACGACACCGAGCGGAACCCTCACGCGGGAAATGCGAAGCCCGTTGGGGCGCACCCAACCATCGATAACTTCGCCGACGGGATCGGCCAAGGATGCGACCTGTCGCAGTCCCCCAGCCATCGAAGCGATTCGCTTCTCGTCGAGTCGAAGGCGATCGACCACAGTTGGACTCACTCCATCGGATGCGGCTCGGGCTACATCGACCGAGTTCGCGCTGAGGATTGTGTCGGACGATGAAACCAAGCGCTCGGCTGCTGCGTAGAGCGCGTCGTTCTTCTGCGCCGTGGAAGCAGTGGCTAACGCTCTAGATGCGGCCTTCGCGCGACGTCCGAGTTCGGCAACTGGCGTCGAAGCGTCATGGGTACTCATAACCGAAAGGGTACTCGCCAAGGGATTCGAGTCAGTGGGCCTCACGTCAGCCCCGAACGCCGGCAACTAGCGTTATCGGCGATGAGTAGCTCTGCAGACGACGTGACAACACAGAGAACCCGTCACCTCGTGCGCTCAAGTGCCGTGGTCGCTCTTGGCACCGGTCTCAGCCGGCTGACGGGGTTTCTCCGTGTCGGCGTCATGGCCTACGCCATCGGGGCCACCGCACTCGCCGAGGCGTACAACCTTGCGAATAACACCCCGAATCTCCTGTACGACCTCGTGCTTGGCGGCATCCTTTCCGCCACCCTCGTTCCCGTCGTCGTTGCCCATACCGGGAGAGATGACAACCGCGGCATCGACGCTCTAGCCACCGTCATCAGTGTCGTTCTTGTCGTCGCCACCGTCATCGGGATAGCACTCGCTCCAATCATTATCCGCCTGTACAACCTTTCCTCGTCAAGCGCCGATGCAGCGACGCAAGCGAAAATTGCTGTTCCGCTTCTGATGATGTTTGCGCCGCAGATACTTTTCTACGGACTCACCAGTCTGGGCACTGCTCTGCTGAATGCGCGGCGCTCATTCGCAGTTCCCGCATTCGCTCCGGTCCTTAACAACGTTGTTGTTATCTGCCTCTTTCTCGCTCTCCCCCATTTTGCGAACGACAAGGCACTCACTTTCGATCAGGTCAGTCATGACACCGGACTGTTGTTGCTTCTCGGATTCGGCACCACTGCTGGGTTATTGGCCATGACCTTGGTCTTATGGCCGGCGATGCGTTCAGCGGGCATTCGCTTGCGCTGGAACTTTGATCTTCGCGACCCCGCGGTACGGGAGGTTGGTCGCCTCTCTGGGTGGACATTTGGCTATGTCGTTTCGAACCTCATCGCCTACGGAATCATCCAAACATTGGCCAATGGTGTCGACGGTGTTTCGATCTACGCCT
>CAESAL010000046.1_pt1 | contig 14160 bp, 11 predicted proteins | sample 7263561 | NCBI WGS metagenome assembly CAESAL01 (sample SAMEA6814029, study PRJEB35770) | freshwater metagenome | biome: Freshwater; feature: Freshwater reservoir; material: water | place: Czech Republic | collected 2016-04-20 | depth 30m m | reverse complement strand
CCTGACCCTGCTGAAGTAGTCCAGGATCTGGCATCGGTTGGGATCATCACAACCAAGCTCGCCGTTGGCGATGTCCAGACCTGGGGAGAAAAGGCCTACCAGGGCACCGACCAGAACGGTTCGAACCTTCTCGTTGCCGTTATCGGTCGAGATGCAACCGATGCACAACTGCTCACAAAAATCGGTCGTTTCCTCTGGTACAAGGATTCGGGCCCGATTCTGAGTTTCAGCCGCCAGCAGCAGATCGAGCATCGTGCCTTTGCATTGCTTCTTGCTGAGCGCGCTGGCGTGCGAGTACCGCACGTCATTACCGCAGCGACTATTGGCTCGCGAAGCGACGCAACTCTCGTGATGCAAACGAGCATCGGCACTGCTCTCGACGAATTGCAGCCTGACCAGATAACCGATTCTTTTCTCGACGATTCATGGGCTCAACTTGCAAAACTCCATTCAGCGGGAATCACACACGGGAGCATCTCAGGCAAGAGTTTTCAATTGACGAGTGACGGAGCGGCTATTCGTGACCTCGCTACTGCAAACACGACTCCCGATACCGATGCGTTCTGCATCGATCGCGTCGCCCTCTTAACGTCAGTCGCTGACACAGTTGATCAACAGCGAGCTATCGCCTCGGCGCAACGATCATTGGGTAACGAAGGACTTGCAGCCCTTCTCCCCTATCTCCAAACGACTGCTCTCTCGAGGGTCAATCGCAAATCAGCGAGCGGCTTGAAGAAAACTTGCTCGGAGCTTCGTACAGCGGTGAGTGCTGCGACCAACGTCGAAGCCCCCAAACTCGAAGAGCTCCGACGCGTCGCTCCGAGTTCAATCCTTATCGCCGGTTTCACGATCTTTGGCATGTATTTGTTGATCGGCCAGTTCGCGAACGTGCAGTGGTCTGCCATGTTTAATGACGCTCAATGGGTCTGGGTGCCTGTCGTCTTCGCACTCGCATGGGTTCCTATTGGTGGCATCGCTCTTTCACTTCTCGGTTCCGTCAGCAAACCGCTGCCATTGCGACCAGTCCTCATGCTTGAAATCGGTACAAAATTCACGGGGCTTGCCGGGGGTGGAGTAACTACCTTTGCGCTACTCGTTCGCTTCTTCCAGAAGCAAGGACTCAAATCTGCCGTGGCTGTGACCTCAAGCCTGCTGAATTCGGTGGCCTCCGGGTTCACCGAAGTTGTGTTCCTTCTCGTCGCACTCTTTTTCGGCGCAAGTTCTTTTTCGTTAAGCAAGGGCGGTTCCGGTGGAGCCAGCGGACTCTCGGGGAAGATACTTCTTGCTGCTCTGTTGTTGGCCCTACTTGCAGCCATCGTCTTTACGATTCCAAAGCTTCGCCATCGCATCTCCCACTTCCTCATTCCTCAGATACGAGCGGCACGAACAAATCTTGCGGCGGTGATGAGAAACCCGCGCAAGGGCATCCAAATGCTCGTCGGCAATGCAATCGCTCAGGTGTTCTATGCGCTTGTGCTCTGGGCCGCTCTGCACGTGTACGGCGAGTCGCTTGGCCTCATGCAACTGATCGTTATCAATACCTTTGCTTCGATTATTGGCGGCTTGGCGCCGGTCCCTGGAGGAATCGGGGTCATCGAGGCCGGCCTTATCGGCGGATTCACTGCCGCTGGTATTCCCGATCAGCAGGCAATCGCTGCCACGTTCACCGCCAGAATGTTCACGGCGTACCTGCCTCCCGTCTGGGGCTGGCTCTCAATAAATTGGCTCCGTCACCGCGACTTCGTTTAATCAGAGACTGAACCTGAACCTTCGAAGTGTGTTCGGAGCATGTCTTCAATTCGACCTAAACGATCATCAGTAGTCTGGTCTCCATCGCCAGCGGCCACCGAAGGTGCATCTAACTCCGCAGCAGAGTTCCGACGCGCTTGCGCCTGATCCATGAAACTTGAAGCGATCTGGGCAGTGATCACCGCTGCAGTCGTGAGTCCGACAACCATGATTGCGACTGCAGCAACTCGGCCAGCGTTTGTCACTGGGTAGTAGTCGCCGTATCCAACTGTAAAGACGGTGACGCAACCCCACCAAACAGCAATGCCGATCGAGGTGATATTAGCCTGCGAGCTGTGGCGCTCAAATCCCCACACGATCACCATCAGGTTCAACAAAAGTACGACGGAGACAAACAGGAAGTGGGCGATATTTCCCTTCTTGAACATCGCCTTGAGGAGCCGGATGCTGAAGATCAATCGAATAGCCGGGAGAAGGACTGCTAAGACGCCCACGGGGTGATGAAAGAAATAGTGCAACTTCTTGTGTGCGAGAACCGTCCGAACAGTCATATCGATTGCATAAATAACCGATACAAGGATTCGCCCGGCGTACCAGAAAAAAGGATGTTTCTCATCATGGATGCCGCCGATGGGAACCACGGTCAACCAGATAGTGAAAAGCGCCAACAGATCGAGGGGAACTGTCGTTCGATTGATCCATCGATCAAGCCGAGGGTTATTTTCCTCCGACTCGGCGAGATCGAGACTCACGTTCTTATCTTGGATCTGAGATCCTGCTTCAGGGGTCACGTTGGCAGTCTCTCAGACAGCGCGTTCTTCACGCACTTTCGAATCTCTCCGCCTCGGCTTTCCAACGCGACTGATCGACTTTGCCGTTGGCGGCACGGCCGATCGATTCAACGAACGACACACGCCTCGGGATCTTGTACGCCGCCAGACTCATCCGAAGTTGCCCGATCAGGACATCCGTATCGACCGTCGCTCGAGGCGCGAGTTCTACAAATGCGATGACTTGTTGGCCAAATCGCTCATGGGGAGCACCAACGACCACAGCGTCCGCCACCCCAGACTGAAGTTTGAGGGCCTCTTCAACTTCCTCAGGAAAAACCTTTTCGCCGCCAGTGTTTATGCAGCCAGATCCTCTACCAAGAAGTGTGACGGTGCCGTCCTCATCGACGGAGGCAAAATCCCCCGGCGTCGTCCAACGACGTCCACCAATCTCTCGGAACGTCTTTGCGGACTTTTCGGGATCATTGAAATAGCCGATCGGGGCGCGTCCGGCGACCGCAACGAGACCCGTTTCCCCTGATCCCGGCGTAACTGGTGTGCCGTCATCACGAATAACTTGGGCATCGGGGCCCAGTTTGAATCCCGCCGTCTTCGCTGTACCGCGAGACGAAGAAATCGATCGTGCAAGGCCAACCGCTTCGGACGAACCCAGAGTGTCGACACAGAGAACGGTAGGTGCATGCGCAATCAGGCCGTCCTTCACGGGCGCAGACCACATCACACCGGACGAAAGGATGACTTTGAGGGAGGAAATATCCCACCGTTCGGGTTCAGCGTCGAGCGCAGTCAGCAGAGGTTTGGCGAACGCGTCACCGACAATCGAGAGGTCGGTCACGCTGTGGACCTCGACCGTGTCGAGTAACTCTTTCGGATCGAACTTCGTGTTTTCACACAAGACGACAGCTCCGCCCGAATCAAGAACAGCGAAGGCGGAAAAGGCAGCCGTACCGTGCATGAGCGGTGCAGCGGGAATGACTCGCGCTCGCGACGACCCCGCTGCAGCGAGACCCTCAGCAATTGCATCGAGCCCCCCATCTTCCTGATATTTAATCGTCGCGCTTCTATTCAAGACACAGAACAAGTCATCCTGCCGCCACATCACGCCTTTCGGCTGACCGGTCGTTCCGCCCGTGTAAAGGAGAAAAAGATCGTCTCCGCTTCTTTGAGGGGCATCAGCAGGTAGTTCCATCGCAGAGGCCGCAACCTTTTCAAACGGTTCGGCCCACTCGGGACACTTACCGACTCCGTCGTCAACCCAAAGCCACAGCTTCACTTCAGGTACTCGAGTGCGAACTTCATTGGTCGACTCGGTGAACGATCCATGGAACATCACGGCTTCGACACCTGCATCGAGCCACAGATAAGCGAGTTCATCTGCTACGTAGCGATAGTTCGTATTCACCGGAACCATCGCTGCCTTGTAGGTGGCGAACAGGGACTCTAGGTACTCCATTGAGTTCATGAGATATTGCGCAACCCGGGATTGTCGAGTCAGCCCAGCTTCGAGTAACCGAGCCGCAGTCGACGAGGCTCGCTCATCGAACTCTGCCCAGGTACGAACGGATGAGCCTCGCAAGAGAGCCGGAGCGGTGGGCTGCACCGATGCAATCGTTTCCCACACATCAGCAAAATTCCAGGCAGTCATGTGAGTAGTTCTGACTTTCGGACGACGCAACGAGTAACGATCCGCAGATGGTAGGCCGTCAATTGCGCACTCCGCTGATAATGCGTCCGCATTAGTCTTTGTCGATGGGTGAAAGCATTACTGACGAAGGCATTGACCGCTTGCGAGCACGCATCGGCATTGCCCGATCCCACAGCGCTCCTCCTCACTATCTCAGTCCCAATGAAGACGCCTTTCGTCACGTGGCGATGGCATGTGGAGATGACAACCCGCTCTGGTGCGATCCCAAATACGGAACCACCACTCGTTGGGGAGGACCAATCGCGTCACCACAACTTGTCGGCGGAGACACGCTGATCGGCGAGGACGAGGTCACCCGCATACCCGATGATCAAAAAGAACTCATGAAGGGTGACCCCCTCGGTGGGGTTCACGCGTTTTATTCTGGAAGTTTCCGGGAATGGTGGAATCCATTGCGGCCGGGTGCGCGCGTGCTTCGACGAAACGCTCTCATTGGGGTGCACGACAAGATCGGTGATTTTGCAGGCCGTGCCGTTCATGAGTGGTTTGGCGAGGTCTTCGCTGTCGCCGGAGGACCAGTGCTCTCTGGCCAGTACCGCCTCATGATTCGGGCAGAACGTGAAAAGGCGATCGAACGCAAAGCCAATGATGCCATTGAGATTGCGCCTTATACCGACGATGAGATTGCTTCGATAAGCGAACAGATCGGCGAAGAACGGTCACGGCGTCGCGGCGCGACTCCTCGGTTCTGGGAGGATGTCGAAGTTGGCGACGAAATTGGTCCACTCGTGAAAGGACCGCTTCGCGTCACCGACATGGTGGTGTGGCATACGGGAATGGGCATGGGTCTCTATGGAGTAGCCGCTCTGCGTTTAGCCGATGATCAGCGGAAACGGATGCCACGATTTTTCAAGCCTGACGCCCTCAACATTCCCGATGTACAACAGCGCGTCCACTGGGATGCCGAATGGGCTCGAAACGCCGGCAATCCGACCTCCTATGACTATGGACGTATGCGCGAGACCTGGCTCATTCATCTCTGCACCGACTGGATGGGCGACGACGCTTGGCTTTGGAAACTTGATTGCCAATTTCGGAAGTTCAACTACGTTGGCGATACCCACTGGATGCGCGGAATGGTCTCGAAAAAATACCTCACTGATGGCAACCGACCTGCCGTCGATCTCGAGATTTGGGGCGAGAACCAACGTGGCGAACGTACAACACCCGGCCACGCCACGATCCTTCTCCCCTCTCGTGAATATGGCGACGTACGTCTGCCCGAAGCCCCAGGCGGCGCAAGTAACTGTCAAGAATTACTCGAAGCCCTTGCCGCTCGATTCGCTGAGGACAACGAGTAACTACTCGACGCGTCACGAACCGATCTGGTCGTTGACCCATCGGTTGGCGAGTTCACGACGAAGAACTTTTCCGACCTCGCTACGCGGTAGTTCGTCGATGGATCGAAACGCTACGGGGACCTTGTACGCCACGAGATAGTTGCGACAGTGTTCGACCAGAACTTCTTCGCTGAAATCGTCCCCCACAATGAAGGCAACGGGAACTTCCCCCAAACGATTATCAGGAACCCCAACGACCGCTGCATCGATGACTGACGAGTGAAGTCTCAGGACTTCTTCAACGGAATCAGGGAAGACCTTATTTCCACCACGATTGATCAGATCGCTGACTCTTCCGTCGATCCAAACAAAACCGTCTTCGTCAACTGATGCGATGTCGCCGGTATCGATAAAGCCATCATCGTCTCGCCGATCATCGATTCCTACAGCGGCGTTGGGAGGACGCACCAGAAGGTGGCCGTCGGCGTCGATACGAAGGGCAACTCCGGGTAACGGTCGACCCGCTGCACCGACCTTTTCGGGATGTTCCTTTGCGTCGGCTGCAGTCCATCCGATCACTTCACCCATCTCGGCCTGGCCGTAGCTATTGAGAACAAAGCAGCCAAAGCGTTCCGTAAACCGACGAGCATTCAGAGGAGACAATGGCGCTGTAATAGACCGCACGTATTTCAGTGGCGCTAGCGACGCCAAATCTGAATCCGCCAGCATGACCATCGCTGCCGGCGGCAGCACGGTCGAGCGAATCTGAAAACGCGCAACGAGCTCAGCAAATACATCTGGCGTAAAGCGGTCCATCATCACCACTGGCGCCCCGGCCCTCAGCCCGAACAGGCAGTTGTACAGGCCCGCGTTCAGCGCCATCGAAACGGGAATCAGATTTGGTGTTGGTGGACCCGAACGCTCCCCCTTGCCACGGAGTGGACCGAGAACGCGATCGAGGAGTTCAAGATACGCAGTGTGAGTGTGGAGTATGGCTTTGGGAGCACCGGTAGTGCCTGAAGTCCAGATAATGAAGGCAACGTCTTCGGGATACACCGTTGCACCGTTCAGTGCTCGAATCCCATCGCTGCCGATGAACGCAGCAGCACCCGTGTCGCTCAAAATAGATTCGACTTCAGGCTCTGGGAGACGCTCGTTGAGGGGCACATAGACCGCTCGACGAGTCCAGATTGCCACCATCGTGCACAGTAGTTCGGGTCCATTGGGAAGCTGGACAGCAACTGCTTGACCAGATTCGATTTCCAATTTCGTCGCGATTTCAGCGACCCGACGGCGCGCTTGGGCAACCGTCATCGAGTCGGTTTCTGAAAACAGCACCAACTGCTCTTCAGGAAAAGGATGCTGCAGAAGAAGGTCTTCGAGTCCCATATCGAATCTCAGACGATCGCAGCAGTGAGCGCGGACGTCATTCGCCGGGAACAGCCCAGTTGGCATCGCGCTTTTCAGCGAATGCTCGTGGGCCTTCTTCCTGATCAGGGTGACCCCACATCGATACAAGATCTACAGAACCAGCACGGCACGCGTCGCTGAGACCAAGTTCAAGAGCTCGCCATAACGCCTTCTTACTTGCCGCCATCGCCGCAGGAGAATTACGGGCAATCTTCTCCGCTAGCTCCTGAGCCACTTCGCGTAACCGCTCGGGAGGATCAACGATCTCGCTGATCATCCCCAACTCATAGGCCCTCTGCGCCGACATCCGCTCATGACGACCAGTCAATGCCATCCGCATCACCGCTTCAAAAGGCATCTTGCGGGTGAGTCCGATGGCTTCGTAGGCAGTCACCTGACCAATCGAGACATGGGGGTCGAGAAACGCGGCGTTGGATGATGCGATCACGATGTCGGCGTCGGCCACAAAATGGAGGCCACCACCGGCGCAGAGGCCATTAACAGCGGTGATGACAGGTTTTGAAACCGAGTTATGCCACGCCGTCAATCGGAGCTCGGCATCACGCGTGCGCCGGGATTGTTCTCGAAGCGCGTCACGGTCTTTCGCTAGCTGAACGACGTCGAGTCCGGTCTGAAACTGTTTCCCGTTTCCGGTGTTCACAATGACGCGAACACTTGAATCTTTTTCCAGCTCGTTCCAGGCCGCTTCAAGTTCGCCAAGCATTGTTGCGTCCATCGCGTTGGCGGAGTCGGGCCGATCGAAAATCAACCAACCGACATGCCCGTGGCGTTCGACTTGTAGCGTTGAAAACATGTCGTCAGCTACGCGGCACGTCGCGCCAAGGCGCTCCGCTCCATGGATCGGGCTCTCGGGGGAGACCTAACACGCGCTCGCCCAGAATGTTCTTGTTGACTTCTGTCGTACCACCTTCGATGGTATTTGCCCGACTGCGGAGCATCCCCTTGACCTCGCGGGGTAGGCCAGCGGCGTACCCTTCAGCACCCTCACGACCTGCCACCTCAGATGCATCCCACGCGAGGGCGGAACTGCCAAGCAGCTCAGTTGCAAGTAACTGGATCCGCTGATTTAACGATCCTTGATGGACTTTGCCGATTGAACTTTCAGGTCCGGGTGCTCGCCCGGCTTTGAGCCCTGCACGAACACGCTGATTCGTCCAACCCCGGATACGTTCCTCGCTGAGAACCTTCATGATTGCCTGTCGTACGAGTGGATTGGTCCAACCGTTCTCATATCCCGCTGTGTCATTCCCCTTCGCCAGCGCAATCAACGACTCAGCTCCCGAACCGCCGATCCGATCCACTCCGCCCGAACCAGAACCAGACACCATCTGTCGTTCTCCGGAAAGAGTTGCGTTTGCCACTTTCCAACCGCCGCCTACTTCGCCGACTCGGTTGAAGTCGGGAACCCGAACTGCGTCGAGAAAGGTCTCGTTGAAATCAATTTCACCGGTGATATGTCGTAGTGCACGAACCTCGACGCCCGGCTGCCGCAGGTCAACCAAGAAATAGGTGATTCCCTGACGCTTTGCTTGATCTGGGTCAGTTCGAGCGAGGAGTACTCCAAAATCGGAAAGGTGAGCCCAGGTGCTCCAGACCTTCTGTCCTGTGAGCAACCAATCATCACCGTCACGATCGGCACGAGTCGCCAAGGAAGCGAGATCTGAACCAGCGCCCGGCTCGCTAAAAAGCTGACACCAAACTTCTTCATTACGCACCATCGGTGGAAGAAAGCGAAGCCGCTGCTCTTCCGTTCCGTATGCAAATAGTGCTGGCGCCGCCAAGTTGAGTCCCAGTGGGTTGAGGCGTCCCAAGTTGTAGGGCGCGAGTTCAGCTTCTACTGCTCGGGCAACCTTCGGGGCGAGGTCAAGGCCTCCATAGGCAACTGGCCACGTTGCAACCGCAAGACCTGATTTCGCAAACACCGGATACCAAGCTTCGTAGTCCGTGAATTTTCGAATTTTACGAATCTCAGAAGCCCCGCCCAACTCGGCTGCAGTGCGCCACTCAATTGGAACGCTTTGTTCGATCCACGTTCGAACCGCCGGAATCGCTTCGTCAATCTCAGCGCCGGGAGTCATGGCGAGTTCGCTGAGGTCGAACGACTCGGAGACCTCGCCTGCTGCCATCTCAGCGACCCTTGTAATCAGGGTTGCGCTTCTCTCTGAATGCAGCGAGTCCCTCTTTGAAGTCTTCACTCCGAGAAGACAGTTCAAGTGAGAATGCTTCAGCTTGCAACTGCGTGTCGAGAGTCGCGACTGAAGATGCATCTAACAACATCTTTGTTAAACCGAGAGCTACGGTCGGCGAAGCAGCCAATGTCGAGGTGAGTTCTGCAACCTTCTCGCCGAGTTCCACTGACGGAACGGAAGAATGGATCATCGACCACTCTGCGGCTTCGGAACCATCAACGACCCTGCCGAGCAAGAGCATCTCTCTCGCCCGGACCTCCCCGACCCGACGAGGTAGCAACCAAGTTGTTGCGCTGTCGGGAGTGAAGCCGCGCCCCAGAAATGGGGCCCAGAATCGTGCCTCGCTCGCGGCGACGGTGAAATCTGCAGCGAGCGCAAGCGACAAACCAATTCCTGCGGCCCAACCGCGCACTTCGCAGATGATCGGAGTTTGCGTTCGCAACATGAGCGAAATGAGACGATTCGCTTGATTTGGCAACCTTCGCTGGATACTTCCGACCCGAGGACGATCTCCTCCGGGTGCATTGCGGGCGACAATGTCGAAACCGGAGCAGAAATCATCGCCGGAACCGCTCAGAACGATAACCCGCACCGACTCATCGCTTCCGGCGGCGACCAATTCGTCAATGAGTCCCGTCACGATGAGGTCGGTCAAAGCGTTTCGCTTTTCTGGCCGATCAATGGTGAGTCGGAGCACACCGGAATGGCGCTCGACGAGCAGGCCTGGAATGTTCGAGTCCCCCTCTTCCATGCCGCTACCCTAGTGCGAGCGCACCAGACCGGACCTTGATTCGGTTCGCAGCGTTTCGCAGAACAGGCTCTTGGTTCTCTCGTCGGCAATGATCGGATCTCACACAGGTCTAAAAGGGAGACAGCGTGAACGATCGGGTCTACACCCACGAGTTCATCGACATCATTGGCTCGAACCGCGCGAACTACATGCACCACATGACGGCGAACTGGTGCCCGATGGCTCGCGATGATCGAGGCCAATTGTGCTTCGGGGTCTGGGGCGCTGTAGGTACAACCACTCGGTGGCCCCGGGTTGTGAACATGTGGGAAGAGGCAGGCCTTAATGGATTGGCTGACGCTCTCGGAAATGAGCTCGGAACGCCATCGCTCCAGGACGCCAAGCTCGCAACGTGGTGGAATGAAGCCGCGAATTTTCGTTCCGGCGGCTTTGATCGTGTACTGATCCCCGCTCCGTGGACTCGCACCGTTGAGGAACTCTGCTCCGATGGCGTGCGCGGCGTCGCCTATGCGCATGACACGTTTCAGCTGCAGCCTGGTGGGGCTGGTGATTTCCTTTCTCGGGTCCGTGATGTCGCTATCGATGCGCACGGGCCATTTGGATGGGAACTCGTCGGTGCTTTCAAGACTTCTCTGCGACGTGATGATGAATGCATCGTCATCTGGGCTATTCCGGAATGGCATCAATGGTCAGACGTAGAGATAGCGCGAGATTCCGATCCTTCCCTCCGCTCATGGCGCGACATCGTTTGGGCTGCCGATGGCTACGATCGCTTCTTGATGTGTGACGCTCCCCTGTCTCCCATGAAGATTGGCCGACAGCCTGAGCGCTCCGACCGCAGCGAGGAATGGAACGAACCACAGTGAGCGCCACTCTCCAACTCACACAGCGAGGCCACCGATGCATCTGAGAGATTCCGAGTCCGATGCGCAGTTCCGTTTTGAAGTACGCGAGTGGCTACACGGGGCCGTCGCGTCGCTACCCGAACACCCTGCAACAGAAGACTGGCCGGGGCGGCGGGCTTTTGACGCTAATTGGCAAGGATTACTTTTCGAGGCAGGCTATGCGGGCATTAATTGGCCCTCTGAGCACGGTGGCCGAGGCGCCACGCCGACAGAACATCTGATCTTCCTCGAGGAATCAGCCGAAGCGAAGGCTCCGGATGTTGGGATTGGCTTCGTTGGGCAGATGCATGCTGGTCCAACGATTATCGCCGAGGGGACCGAAGCGCAGAAGGCACATCACTTACGCGGAATCCTCACCGGCGATCACGCATGGTGTCAAGGATTTTCCGAGCCAGGATCCGGAAGCGACCTAGCCTCACTGCGAACCCGCGCATTTCGCGACGGCGACGATTACGTCGTTAGCGGTCAGAAAATTTGGACATCGCACGCAATGGCCGCTGATTACTGCGAAATGCTTGTACGCACCGATCCGAATGAATTGAAACATAAGGGAATTAGTTGGCTCATCATGCCAATGGATCTTCCCGGAATCGATGTGCGTCCGCTTGTCACTGTTCATGGGTCAACCGAGTTCGCCGAGCTGTTTCTCGACGAAGTTCGGGTTCCGGTCGCAAACCTTGTCGGCGAAGAGAACGACGGATGGCGAGTCGCTAACGTGACCTTGAGTTTCGAACGAGGCACTGGCTTTGTTGGGGAGTTGCTCGACACAACCAGTGTGTTCCGTGATCTCATTGCGCTGGCCCGCTCAACGAAACGTCACGGTTCAACTGTGTGGGATGACGACGGGATCCGCCACGAATTCGGCGTGCTCGGAGCCGATCTCGATGCTCTCTGGGCCTTCACCAAACGGAATGTCTCTCAAGGGGCCCGAGGCGGGATGGTCATGGGCTCCGGATCAGGATTCAAGGTCGCTTTCGCCACCACACAACACCGGCTTGGGGACCTCGCCCTCAGGGTTCTTGACCGTGCATCGCTTTCCCTCGACGACATTGGTGGCAAGCCGACTGGAGAACTCGTACACAGCAAGTTGCATGCTTTTGCGATCTCACTTGGCGGCGGCACAACGCAGATTCAACAGAACATCATCGCCGAGCGCGTCCTCGGCCTTCCACGAGAGCGCTGACATGGACCTCCAACCAACAGATGATCAACTCGCTCTGATCGAAATGGTCACAGGGTTCGCGAGCGATCGATTCCCGATCGACATCGTTCGTTCATTCGGCGAGCCCAATGGTTTCGACCGCGATCGTTGGAAAGAACTCGCGGCCCTGGGAACGTTCGGCCTTGCCCTTCCTGAAACAGAGGGCGGTGTCGGTCTTGACTTCATCGACGCGGTTCTCGTTCATGAGGCCCTGGGCAAAGCTCTACTTCCCGGCCCCCTTCTCGCCGCAACTCTTAGCGCTGGTCTTGTCGATGGAGTGCTCGATGGTTCGGTTCTGCCTGCGATCGTCGACATCCCCCACGATGGCCCAATCATCGTTGAACACTTTCGATCCTCTGATGTTCTTCTCATGGTCGATGACGACGGAGTAAGAGTCGCTCCTTCCGACATCGCCGAAGGCATTGACGTTGTCCGCTCAACGGATCCGACGTCACCAATCTCCATCCTCGAAACTGTTCCGGCAGGCGAACTCATTGGCGGTCCTGAGTTAGCAGTCGCGTGGCGCCAACGTGGGTCCCTTCTCGCTTCAGCACAGCTATCTGGAAATTCCATCGGGAGCACCGAACTCGCCGTCGCCTATGCGAAAGAGCGAGAGCAATTCGGACGCCCGATTGGATCATTTCAGGGTTTGAAGCATCTCCTCGCTGATTCCTGGATCCGAAGCGAGGTGGCTCGTTCATCAGTTTGGGCCGCAGGTGTCATGGTCGATGAACCCGACGTCGGTTCAGTCACCCGAGCCGTAGCTGGAGCTCGCCTCACTTCTAGTCGTGCCGCCACCGAAAACGCAAAGACCTGTCTGCAGGTGCACGGTGGAATGGGCTTCACATGGGAAGTCGATGCACACCTTTTCCTGAAGCGTGCGTGGGTGCTCGAAACTGTTTTCGGGACCTGCGACGAAGCAGCGGAAGACGTTGCGAATCTCTACGCCGGTCTCTGATCAATGAGACCAGGGGTTCACTTTGGAGAGAACCGAAGCGCTCCATCAAGACGAGCTACATGCCCGTTCATGTATCGATTGCTGAGCAGATGCTCCGCAAGTTTTGCGAACTCTTCGGGAGCACCTAGGCGCTTCGGGAATGGAACGGTCGCCTCGAGAGCTTCCTTCATCTCCGCTGGGGCCTGTTCCCACGCGCTCGTGTCCATCACACCCGGAGCAATTGCATTCACACGCACGCCAACCGACGAAAGATCGCGCGCCGCTATGAGAGTCATTCCGATAAGCGCTGACTTCGCTGAGCCATACGCGATTTGGCCGATCTGACCCTCGAAGCCGGCTCCTGAGGTAACGAGAACTGCCGCCCCGCGCTCGCCGTCGGGATCGGCAACATTGCCCGACATCGCCGAAGCCGTGAGTCGAAGAGTATTGAACGATCCCGTGACGTTCAGATCAATCGTGCGTTGGAAGATCGCCATGTCGTGAGGAGCCCCACCCTTGCCAACAAGGCGACCGCCCGCCTCGCCTCCACCCGCACAGGCCACAACCCAACGCAATTCACCGAATCCCTGAGCTGCGTCGATCGCTTCTTCGATATCGCGATCCTCAAGAACGCTTCCACAGACAACAGCGCCGCGCTCTCCAAGTCGCGCTCTGATCTCAACGCACTTCTGCTCGTCGAGATCTAGCACCACAACGGGATGACCCTGCGAGCTGAAGTAGAGCGCTGTCGCTTCGCCCAGTCCAGAAGCGCCACCTGTAATCAGAACTGCACGTGAAGAGTGATCGACTGAGGTCATAGGAATCCTTTGCGAAAAATGGGGTTCAGTTAACCGAGATCCGCCAACGGACCAGGAGGCCGGAGTGAAAAATCTGTAAGTTCAATTGCAGGGTGAAGAAACCCAACTGCGAGAGTTTCAGCGAGAGCGTCGCCTACATCTTCAGGACTCATCATGTTGGCACTGAGATGGCCACCCTTGATCCAATCGTTGAGACACTCTCCGAGGAGATCTCCACCGAAATCTCTGCCGAAATCAGTTCCGACGGTCGCGCCGACACGCACGGTTGTAAACCGGAACTCAGGGTTTTCGACTCTCCATCCGTTGACCAGTTCCTCAAGGGCCGCTTTCGATGCGCCGTAAGGAACCAAACCACGCCGAGGGCGTCCAACTGTCTCTGAAGAGACGAATGCGACGATGGCAT
>CAESAL010000044.1_pt1 | contig 15132 bp, 12 predicted proteins | sample 7263561 | NCBI WGS metagenome assembly CAESAL01 (sample SAMEA6814029, study PRJEB35770) | freshwater metagenome | biome: Freshwater; feature: Freshwater reservoir; material: water | place: Czech Republic | collected 2016-04-20 | depth 30m m | reverse complement strand
ATGATGGCGGAACGTAACGTCAGTTTCGATAGCGCAGCAGCATCGATTGAAACGCCGAGGCCGGGTCCGGTCGGAACAGTGATCGTTCCACCACCACTTGGTCCTGAAAGTTCAAATGGCGCACACACATCCTCGGTGAAGAAACGACCAGTAGCGGCGATGTCGCCGGTAAGCGAAGCGCCGGGATGAGCGGCGAGTGCGATATTCGCGGCTCGACCGATTCCGCAATCGAGCATTCCGCCTACCCATGCATCAATGCCGATGCCGGCGCAGTGATCAAGGACCGACGCGGCCTCGATCCAACTTCCATAACGGGGGGCTTTGACGCACACCACCGAACACGCGCCCATATCAAGTGCTTCGCGGGTCACCGTTGCCGATGTGAGCGATTCATCCAGACAGATACGTGTCGAAATACGACGAGCTAGTTCGGCATGGTTCAAGAGATCGTCGGCGGCGAGTGGTTGTTCGATGTAGGCGAGATCAAAATCATCGAGTTCCGCAAGCGTTTTCGCGTCATCAAGTGTGTAAGCCCCGTTGGCGTCGACGCTTAGTTCGATGTGAACGCCGACAGCATCTCTTGCGGCTCGCACGAACTCACTATCTCGACCGGGGGCGATCTTGATCTTGATGCGCCCGTATCCCTCGGTAACTCGCGTCGAAACCTCGGTAGCCAGATCTTCGGGGGTGGCCAGTAATCCGATCGCAATGCCTGCCGGCACAATCGCTGCCGGGCCTGTGGGGTGGGGTGCGAACATGTGAGCAAGTGAGGTTTCTGACTGGCGGCCCTGCGCGTCGAGCAGCGCTAACTCGATCGATGCTTTCGCCATCGGATGACCGATTACGTCGGCCAAGAGCGCACCGAGATCACTGGCAGCCACGGTTCCATTCGCGGCGAGGAGTCGGGGCACGAGAAGTTCTTGCAGCGCGAGGTAGGCCCCGTCGACGAACTCTTCGCTATAGGTCGGCTCGGGGAGAGCGGCGCATTCCCCCCAGCCTTCGTTGTTGTTCCCGAGAATGCGAACAAGCACTGCTGTGCGGGAACTGACGGTGCCATGTGCTGCGACAAACGGAGCGACCATTGGTAAAGCGATCACTCGCAGTTCAACGGCCTCGACGTGCATGGGCCGAGCCTAGAACCCGGCTCGATTGTGGGCCTCGGCGGTAGCCTTAGGTCATGTTCTTTGGCTCACGAACCCCTGAGATGGTCGACCCCGCTGCTGCGCTACCCGGACGCGATCAGACCATGCCCGTTTCACCGAAGCATCTTGTGCTCGGCACAACGATGACCCCGCCATTTCCCGATAATTGTGAGCAACTCGTTGTTGGTATGGGGTGCTTCTGGGGGGCAGAGCGAAAGTTCTGGCAACTCCCAGGGGTCTTCACAACAGCAGTCGGCTACGCCGGGGGCTTCAGTCCAAATCCGTCCTATGAGGAAGTGTGTTCCGGGCTCACTGGGCACACCGAAGTCGTGCTTGTCGCATGGGACAACACGCTGACCGATCTCGATGCAGTGCTTCGTTGCTTCTGGGAAAACCACGATCCGACCCAAGGCCACCGCCAAGGCAACGACATCGGGACCCAATATCGCTCAGCGATCTATTGCTCTGACCAAACGCAGCTCGATGCCGCAAAGGCGAGCGCGGTTCGCTTTGGCGAGATGCTCGCTGCTGCGCATTTCGACGCGGTCACAACCGAGATTGCCTTGGCTGGTCCGTTCTTCTATGCCGAGGACTATCACCAGCAATATCTGGCCAAAAATCCCAACGGCTACTGCGGAATTGGTGGCACTGGCGTGAGCTGTTCGATCGGGATCAGCGGCGTTTAAGACCTGGGCAATCTGGAATTGGGCCCAAATCGGGTGAGTGCCGCCTGTGGATCTCTTGTGGATAACGTGTTGAACTGTTGGCGCGATCCCATGGGGCCCTTGGGGCGTGTCGAAAGTCACGCAAAAAGAGGCCCGAGGGTCGTTGCAGTTTGATGACAAACGCCGCAAACCTTTGGGTGCTTTGTTGCAGTTCCATGACGAACGGGTTCGCCCGGTCGGCGTCTCCGTGATGGTCGCGGAGCTCATGGAGGTGCACGAAAGGAGCACCAGATGTCTGAAGTGCGTTCGTCGTCAATCGGTACTGTTCGTCTCCCTCATGGGGCGGTTGCCACGCTTGCCTTTGTCGCCGTCATGATGGTTTCCGTGGTCACCGTGGTCACCAGCGCCACGAGCGCCAAGGGTGAAGAGCCCTCCGCTCCGACCACCACCGTTGAGCAGCCCGACATGTACACGGCTATGGCCGATATTGCTGCTGCGATCGCAGCGATTCCGGCTCCGCCTCCCCCCACGACAGTGGCCCCGCGCCAGGTGCAGACCCGACCGGCCGTTGTGGTTGATCCGTCTGACCCCGGAGTCTGGGACGCCCTCGCTCACTGTGAGACCCGTGGCAATTGGGCCACCGACTCGGTTCCCGGCTTTGCTGGTGGCCTTGGCTTTGCCAATGGCACGTGGGCTTCGAACGGTGGCACTGAGTTCGCCGACTCCGCCGCCGACGCCACTCGTGAACAGCAGATCGAAATTGCTCAGCGGGTACTCGAAGGTTCGGGCTGGGGAGCATGGCCAGGCTGTTCATCACTCCTCGGACTGCGTTAATCCAGCGAGGGTCGCCGCTCGTCTGCGGAAACGTGGCGACCCTCCGCTAGATTGCCGATCCTTACCAACGAACTTCCGAGGAAGGGAACCTTCATGGCTTTCGAGCTTCCTGCTCTGCCGTACGCCCAAGATGCGCTCGCACCGACAATCAGTGCCGAGACCATGGAATACCACTACGGCAAGCACCATCAGACCTACGTCGACAACTTGAACAAGGCCGTCGCCGGCACCGCCGATGAGAACGCTTCGCTTGAAGACATCATCATGAAGGCTGAAGGACCGCTGTTTAACAATGCAGCTCAGGTCTGGAATCACACCTTCTTCTGGAACTCCCTGTCACCGAATGGTGGCGGCCAGCCGACCGGCGCAATCGCCGATCGCATTGCTGCCGACTTCGGTGGCTACGACGCTTTCCGTGCGCAGATCACCGAGGCCGGACTTACGCAGTTTGGTTCCGGTTGGGCGTGGCTCGTCGAAAAGGACGGCAAGCTCGCCATCATGAAGACTCCTAACGCCGACCTTCCCATGAAGCATGGCGCCAAGGCACTCTTCACGATCGACGTGTGGGAACACGCGTATTACATCGATTACCGCAATGCACGGGCCAAGTTCATCGAAGTTGTCCTCGACAACCTCATCAACTGGGACTTCGTGAACGCCAACCTGGCGTCCTGAACCCTGCGCAGTGCTGAATTCTTGAACGGGACCCCTGAGGGGGTCCCGTTTCGCGTACCGTCATAGTCCGTGATCAGGTCATCGCTCCTCGCCGCCACCGACCCAGCCGCACTTCAGAATGCGTGTGGTGACAACACGGGGTGGCTTTGTGAGCATGTCTTCGATTGGACGGGCTCGAAACGCTGGGCTCGGGCCGCAGAGTGGTTTGTTGCCAAGCCATTAACAATTCTTGTGATCATCATCGGGGCGGCGCTCGTGGCGATGATTGTGCGCTGGATGATTTCTCGATCGATGAATCGTTTGATGGTGACTGGATCGCCCACGAAACGCGGCGGTAAGGGTTACTTGCGTCGACGCACGTCCGAAGCGATTCTCGCTTCGGGCGATAGCTCACAGCGGACCGAGGCGCGGCTCGAGACGCTTACCGCGGTCTTCCGTTCGATCGGCACTGCGCTCGTGTGGTTCGTCGCATTGTTTTTTATTCTCGAGGTGTTGGGTATCAGTCTTGGTCCACTCTTAGCGACAGCCGGAATCGTGGGCGTTGCTCTCGGCTTTGGTACGCAAACGATGGTGCGCGATTTCATCAGTGGATTCTTCATTGTCGCTGAAGATCAATTCGGCGTTGGCGACACGATCGATGTTGGTGGTGGCGCGAAGGGAATCGTCGAGCGCATCACGTTGCGAGCCACTCATATTCGTGACCCCGAGGGAACGATGTGGCACGTTGCCAACGGACAGATCGTCAAGGTGGCAAACAAGAGCCAAGAGTGGGCGAGGGCGCTTATCGATGTCGTGCTTCCCTACGACGCAGACATCAATGCGGTAAGCGACGTGATGCAAGAAGTCGCTGACGCTATCCAGGCGGATGCCGTATGGTCAGGCCAGATCATGGAGCGTGCCGAGATCTGGGGCATCCAAGAGTTCGACTCCGACGGCGTCCATGTGCGGATGGTGATTAAGACCGAACCCGCCGCGCAGTTTGGCGTGCTGCGCGAACTACGCGCACGCCTGAAAGAAACGTTCGATGAGCGCGGAATCTCGTTTGCCTACGCCGGCGCTCCGACCCAGGTTGTCCTTACTGAGCAAGCCCCACCAAAGTCGCCGCCACCATCTGCGGCAGCGAAAGCGAATATGCCTCCGTCAGACGGCGTCGGGATCGGCGGCGAGCGTCACATTGACGCTGGCTTCGGTGCCGACGGTGACGCTGACTGACGTTGCGTTTGCGGCTTCGCGAACGTCATCGAGCACCGATTGAAATGCTTCGGTTCGTGGAGCGGTGTCGGCAACATCAATGGCATCGACGGCCCATTTGAGCGATCGCTTTGCTTCAGTCTTGGCGCGACGCGCCGCGCTCAGGACTTCTGCACCCATTGCATAGGCAAGTGGGTTGCCGTCGGCGGCAGCGTCACGAAGTTCTGACGCGTCGGGCCACGGAGCGCGGTGCACGGAGCCGCTTTGCCACCATGACCAGACTTCTTCAGTGACATAGGGAAGGAAGGGGGCGAACAGTCGCAGAAGTGTTGACAATGCGAGTTGTAGAGCAGCTTGGCCTGAACGAGCAGCGTCGTCGCCACGGCTTCCATATGCTCGGGTCTTGACCAGCTCGAGATACTGATCGCAGAACTGCCAGAAGAATGCTTCAGTGCGTTCAAGTGAACGGGCGTAGTCATAACCATCGAATGCCGTCGTGGCATCGTCGACGAGTGCAGCAAGATCGGCGAGCATCGCTCGGTCGAGTGGTTCGGTAATTGCTGATGGATGGTGGATCTGAGCCACTCCATCTTCAGAACCAAGACCGAGGGCGAAACGACTGGCATTGAGCAACTTGATGCCGAGACGACGACCGATCTTCATCTGTCCTTCGTCGAACGCGGTGTCGGTGCCAGGACGTGCGCTTGCTGCCCAATAGCGAACGGCATCGGAGCCGTATTGCTCGAGCAGGTGAAGAGGAGTGACGACGTTGCCCTTCGACTTCGACATCTTCTTGCGATCGGGGTCGAGCACCCATCCCGAAATGCTGGCGTTTCGCCACGGAATTGAGTTGTGCTCGAGATGTGAACGAACGGTTGTTGAGAACAACCACGTGCGGATGATTTCGTGCGCTTGTGGGCGCATGTCCATTGGGAAGGTGCGAGCGAACAGGTCATCGTCTTCGCCCCAACCGGTGGCGATCTGGGGAGTGAGCGAAGAGGTTGCCCACGTGTCCATGACATCGGGATCGCCGGTGAAGCCACCAGGAACATCGCGTTGTTCCTCGGTGTAACCAGCGGGCGTATCGGTGGCCGGATCGATCGGAAGCGCCGATTCATCAGCAGTAATGGGTTGATCGTGAAGAGGTGAACCATCGGCGTCAAGCGGATACCAAATGGGGAACGACACGCCGAAGAAACGCTGACGGCTAACGAGCCAGTCGCCGTTCAGTCCGTTCACCCAGTTCTCATAGCGAACGCGCATATGCGGCGGATGCCAGTGAAGTTCCTTGCCGCGTTCAAGTAGTGCTTCGCGAAGTGGAAGATCACGACCACCGTTGCGCAAGTACCACTGACGGCTGGTGAGAATTTCAAGCGGGCGATCGCCCTTTTCGAAGAATTTCACCGGGTGCGTAATCGGCTTGGGTTCTCCGTCGAGCTGACCGTTGTCACGCAACAGATCGACGATGCGCACCTGTGCCTGCTTGATGGTCTTGCCCGCGAGTTCGGAATAGGCAGCAACGGCGGCGTCGCCTGCCGTCGTGATCCATTCAGGAGCTTCGGACTGGATGCGGCCATCGACGCTGATGATCGAGCGAGTTTCAAGTTGCAGTTCGCGCCACCAGATGACATCGGTGAGATCACCGAACGTACAAACCATGGCAATACCCGAACCCTTTTCAGGATCGGCTAACACATGCGCCTTGATTTCAACTTCGACACCAAACAACGGCGTACGCACGGTTGAACCGAACAGCGGCTTGTAGCGCTCATCATCGGGGTGAGCGACGAGGGCTACGCAGGCGCCAAGAAGTTCGGGGCGCGTGGTTTCGATGTAAATCGGTTCGCCATTGCCTGTGCGAACAAATGGCAGACGGTGATATGCGCCGGGCATTTCGCGATCTTCAAGTTCGGCCTGTGCAACTGCGCAGCGAAAGTCGACATCCCACAGGACGGGAGCTTCGGCTTGATAGGCCTCGTCGCGCGCAAGATTGCGAAGGAATGCTCGTTGAGCAACGCGACGACAGCGATCGTCGATCGTGGCGTAGGTGAGTGACCAGTCGACTGAAAGCCCGAGCGTGCGGAACAGTTCCTCAAAGGCCTTTTCGTCTTCTGCCGTGAGGGTCGTGCACAGTTCGATGAAATTGCGACGACTGATTTGCGCCGGGAGTTTCTTCTGCTCATCCTTCGGGCGGTCGGCCATCGGGATGGGCGTGGCGAAGTTCGAGTCGTAGGGAAGCGATGGGTCGCACTGCACCCCGTAGTAGTTCTGCACACGGCGTTCGGTGGGCAGACCGTTGTCGTCCCAACCCATTGGGTAGAACACGGACTTGCCGCGCATGCGCTGATAGCGAGCGATTGTGTCGGTATGGGTGTAACTGAAGACGTGGCCGACATGGAGTGAGCCACTGACAGTTGGTGGCGGCGTGTCGATCGAGTACACGCCATCTCGGGTGGCGGTTCGATCGAAGGAATAGGTGCCGTCGGCATCCCAGGTCGCGCCCCAGCGGGCTTCGAGGCCCTCGAGGTCGGGCTTTTGGGGGACGGTCCAACTGTTTCGCGGAGTGGGGGTGGCCGATGTCATGACCCGATCACGCTAGTTCGCCCCACCCCTGCGACTCACGTGCAGACTCGCAGGAGGGGGCGGGGGGACAGGTAGCGTTGCCAGTCGTGTTGCATCTCTTCGATACCGCTCAGGGCAAGGTTGTGCCCTTCGAACCCCGTGAACCGGGGAAGGTCTCGATGTACGTCTGCGGACCAACGGTCTACGGCCCGCCCCATTTGGGTCACGGCCGTTTCTCGCTCGTGTTCGATGTGCTGCGCAGGTATCTCACCTGGACTGGGCTCGAGGTCAACTACGTCTCGAATATCACCGACATCGACGACAAGATCATCAACCGAGCCAACGACGAAGGGCGCGACTGGTCCGACATCGCACAGAAGTGCGAACAGGTGTGGTGGAAGGCCATGGAGGCCATCGGCGTCGAACCTCCCACTTCCGATCCTCATGCCACCGACTACGTCGACCAGATGGTTGAGCTCATCGCTGACCTCATTGCTCGTGATGTCGCTTACGTCTCTGACGATGGGGTGTACTTCACTCCCGCAGCGGTGGCCGATTACGGGTTGCTTGCCCGACAGTCGATCGAATCGCTCCAAGCAGGAGCGCGTGTCGAGGTTGCTGACCACAAACACTCGCCAATCGATTTCGCGTTATGGAAGTTCACCAAGCCAGGGGAACCATCATGGCCATCGCCGTGGGGCGAGGGTCGACCGGGTTGGCATACCGAATGTGTTGTGATGTCACTCGATCTCTTGGGTGATGGTTTTGATCTTCACGGCGGCGGACAAGACCTTGCCTTTCCTCATCACGAAAACGAACGCGCACAGGCGTTGGCTGCTGGCCGAACCTTTGCCCGGCACTGGATGCACAACGGTTTTGTTGAAGTCGGTGGCGAGAAAATGTCGAAGAGCCTCGGCAACTTCACCAACCTTCTAGATCTTGTCGAGTCCACCGATCCGCGGGCCTATCGCCTGTTGGTTCTTCGTTGTCATTACCGAACACCGGTCGAAGTCACTCACGCAACGACCGACGATGCCTCTGCCGCGTTGCGTCGTCTCGATGCGTTCGCTCGACGCGCCGCGAATGCGGGCTTAGATAGTGCACCCGATGGCACGTCGATCGACGCGTTCCGAGTAGCGATGGATAGCGATCTCGATACGCCAGCAGCGGTAGCGCTGTTGTTTGGTCTCGTGGGCCAGGCCAATACCGCGCTCGATGCGGGTGATCTAGCGACTGCTGCGCCGCTCGCTGCGGCAGCATTCGAAATCTGTCGTGCGGTCGGACTTGTGCTCAACAGGGGCGGCGAAGAAGTTCCGACCGAGATTCTCGAACGGGCCAAAGCTCGTGACGATGCTCGAGCAGCAAAAGATTGGGCCGCAGCCGACGCCATTCGCGACGAACTCACTGCAGCCGGTTGGCTTGTCGAAGACACTGCCGACGGCACCCAGGTCCGACCCGCCTGATGGCAGTGAAGACCGAACGGCAACCATTCCCGCGCGGGTTCTGGGTTATTTGGACAACCGTTGCGGTTGACCTGATTGGATTCGGCATCGTTCTGCCGATCCTTCCGCAGTACGCCGAACGATTTGGTGCAGGAGCGGCGGTCATCGGTTTGTTGTCGGCTTCGTTCTCACTTGCGCAATTGATCTTTGCGCCGGTGTGGGGAAAGTTGAGCGACCGCATCGGCCGAAAGCCGATCATCATCATTTCGTTATTTGGCACTGCCATTGGTTCGCTGGTTACCGGTTTCGCTGGAGCGTTGTGGGTGCTCTTTCTCGGTCGAATCATCGATGGCATTTCCGGTGCATCGGTATCGGTCGCGCAAGCCGCAGTCGCTGACATTTCGCCCGCTCGTCAACGTGCTCGATACATGGGCCTCATCGGTGCGGCGTTCGGCGTGGGCTTCGTTGCTGGTCCCACCATTGGAGCACTTGCTGCTCTTGGTGGTCCGAAGGTTCCGTTCTTTGTTGCGGCAGCGATCGCCGCAGTCAACGCATTGATTGCACTCAAACGACTTCCAGAAACGGCACGCGGCGTGAAGGGTCATCCGCTTGCTCGTGCTGATGAGGTGGCGTTGCGCGAAGCCGAGTTCGCTGCGGCGCTTGCCGATGCCGAAAACATCGCTGCCGAACCGGCCCTTGATGGGCCAGGCATTGTCGAACCTGCCCATGGTGCGCTTCATCACGAGAATGCCGATCACACATCGGCCGATCGTCGGGCCGAGATCATTCGCTTGATTGTTGTGGCGTTTGTTGGTGTTGTGGCGTTCAGTGGCTTCGAAGCAACGTTCTCGTTGTTGGCGAACAATCGCTATGGACTCGGATTGTCGGCAACCGCCGCAGTGTTTGCCGGCATTGGTGTCGTACTTGTTGGCGTGCAGGGTGGGCTTGTCGGGCCCGTTACGCATCGTTTGGGCGAAGGCGGAACCCTTCGCTTCGGGTTGATCGCCAACTGCTTCGGCCTTCTGGTGCTCGCGTTCGATCTCGGTTGGGCTGGTCTTGTTGTCGCGCTGCTCCTTCTCACTCTCGGTCAGGGGTTGCTCACGCCAACGCTTTCGTCCGCGGTCGCAGGTCGGGCTGGGGTCGATACGGGCGTATGGCTCGGCTGGCAGCAGTCGGCCGGCGGCGCGGCGCGTGTCATCGGCCCGCTCGCTGCGGGAGCGTTGTTCCAGTGGGCAGGTATGGGTTGGCCCTATGCCGTCGGTGCCGGACTCGCGGCATTGGCATTGACGTTGCTCCCAAAGCGGTCCGAGGCGGCATCAAGGGTTACCGCGGGGTAACTTGGCGGTCGCACGCGTCGTCGCCGGATGAATCCGGTTCCCCCCGAGAGGAACGCCAATGTCCGATTACAGCCTTGACCTCAACGATGATCAGCAAACACTGGTCGATTGGGTTCACACTTTTGCAGCCGATGTGATTCGTCCTGCCGCAGAAGAGTGGGACGAGCGCGAAGAGTTTCCGTGGCCCATCGTTCAAGAAGCAGCGAACATTGGTTTGTACGGCTGGGAGTTCATGGCCGCAAACCTTGCTGACCCAACTGGCCTCTCCATCGTTCTCGCCATTGAAGAACTGTTCTGGGGAGATGCCGGCATTGGTCTTTCCATCTTCGGTTCTGGTCTTGCCGCCGCAGGCATTAGCGGCAACGGCACTCCGGAACAGGTCATGGAATGGGTGCCACAGTGTTACGGCACTGCCGACAAGGTGCAGCTCGGCGCGTTCTGTGTGAGTGAACCCGACGCCGGCTCCGATGTTTCGTCGTTGCGCACACGAGCGGTGTACGACGAGAAGACTGATGAGTGGGTCATCAACGGAACAAAGGCGTGGATCACCAATGGTGGCATCGCCGATGTTCACGTTGTTGTTGCGGCGGTTGATCCGGAACTTAAGGGCCGTGGTCAAGCATCGTTTGTTGTTCCTCCCGGCACCAAGGGTCTGTCGATGGGACAGAAGTACAAGAAGCACGGCATCAAGGCATCGCATACGTCTGAAGTTGTGCTCGACGATGTTCGCGTTCCCGGCCGTTGTTTGCTGGGCGGCAAAGAGAAACTCGACGAGAAACTTGCGCGTGCTCGTGAATCAGGAACCACCGGCCAGAAGCAGCCGGCAATGGCAACGTTTGAAGCCACACGTCCCGCTGTTGGGGCACAGGCGCTCGGTGTTGCTCGGGCGGCCTACGAGTACTCGCTTGAATATGCCAAAGAGCGCCAAGCCTTTGGTCGTCCGATCATCATGAACCAGTCGATTGCATTCAAGCTCGCTGACATGAAGATGGAAATCGATGCCGCTCGTCTTCTCGTGCATCGTGCCGCGTGGATGGCTGCGAATCGCAAGGAATTCAAGGCTGGTGAAGGATCAATGTCGAAGCTCAAGGCCGGCGAAGTTGCCGTGTGGGTGACCGAACAGGCCATTCAAATCCTTGGTGGCTACGGCTACACGCGTGAGTACCCCGTCGAGCGTTGGCACCGCGATGCCAAGATCTTCACGATCTTCGAAGGCACCTCGGAGATTCAGCGCCTGGTAATCAGTCGCAATATCTCTGGTCTTCGTATTCCGTAACTCACTCACCCCGGTTACGCGGTGATGGCACGGGCTTCGTCGCGGAGATCGGCAAGCACAGCATCAACGTCGATCGTTGTGCAGACTCGGTTTTTGACGACAGAGTTTCCGTCGATCCATACATCGACGACATCGGCGCGTGAAGCGGCATACACAATCGTCGAGATTGCGTCATAGACCGGTGTGAGCGACGGCGAGGAGGGATCGAGACGCACGAGGTCGGCCTTCTTGCCGACCTCGATTGAACCCACAGACTGAGCAATTCCCAATGCGGTTGCCGAACCCATGGTGGCCATGCGCAGGATCGTCGACGCTGGAACGGCAGTGGGATCGAGGCGATTGCCCTTGTGAATGAGTGCAGCGACTCGCATAGCGGTGAACATGTCGAGGTCATTCGACGAGGAAGGTCCGTCGGTTCCAAGTCCAACGGTGACTCCTGCCGCCAGTAATTCAGGAACACGGCAGAACCCTGACGCCAACTTCATGTTGGAACTTGGGCAATGAGCGATCGCAGTCGCGGTTTGCGCTATCCGTGTGATCTCGGCGTCGGTGAGCACAACAGCGTGGGCCAGAACCGTGCCGGCGCGAAGAAGTCCGTTGTCGTCGAGAAGTTCAACTGGCGTTCGTCCATAGCGGCCCTGGACGTCGGAAACCTCACCAGTGTTTTCCGAAGCATGGATGTGAAAGCGCGCGCCTCCAGTTGCTGCGAGTTCTCCCGCCGCGGCAAGTTGCATCGGATCCATGGTGTAGGTGCCGTGCGCAAGAATCCACGAGTGCGGCGCGGAACTGCTTGCGTTTGCAATCCGTTGCTCGAATGGAATGTTGTCGGGTCCATCGGAACCGATGAAGAGTGGGCCGGTTTGAAGGCGGAACCCCGCCTTACGTGCTTCGTCGATGCTGGCTTCGGGGTACCAATACATGTCGAGGGCAGCGGTGCAGCCCGAAAGCATTGCTTCAGCAAATGCGGCACGCACGCCAACACGAACATGGCGATCGGACATGATCTTTGCTTCGGCGGGGAAGAGCTTGCCGAGAAAGTCTTGAAGGTCGACATCATCGGCGAAGCCACGGAACGCAGTCATTGCGAGATGCGTGTGGGCATTAATCAAACCGGGCATCACGATTCCGCCCTCAGCATCGATGGCGTGATCGACAGCAGTTGCTGGTGCGCCGCCTGCTGCGAGGACCTCAGTGATGGTGTCGTCGGTAATGACGATCGTTCCGCCATGAAGCACTGAGTCGTTGGCGTCGACGGTGACAATCGTGGCGTTGGTGATGGCAGTGCGGGTCACGGAGTCCTCAAAAGGTTGGGTGCTATTCCTCAGAGTGTGTCAGTCGAACGCGTTGTGTGGTGTGGTCAACGGAAGATCGAGGGAACTCACCAGCCCAGGTCGTCGAGACAAACCTCCTTTCGAAGGCATGGATGTCACGTCCGCAATGGTTCTGCATGTTCCCAACGCGAACTTCTGGCTATTCGTGTTGAATAGCGCCATGTCGTCTTTGTCTCGGATTCAACTCACTGAACACGTCTATGCCGCTGAGCAAGCTCGCGCGGGGACCGGATGGTCAAACTCTGGGCTGGTCTCGTCTGGTAGGGGCCTTGTTGTCGATTCGTTGTACGACGTCCGGTTGACCAAAGAACTGGCAGCTCTCTATGCCGAAGTGTTTCCCGAACAACCCGGCACCTTGGTGAATACGCATCACAACGGCGATCACTGTTGGGGCAATCAGGTATTTGTTGGTGCGGAGATCATCGCTCATCGCGGATGCGCGTCTCGATTCTCGGACTTCACGCCTGAGCGCGCGGAAATGATCCGCACGATGGTCGATCCGCCGGAGTCCATGCGATCAATTCACGAAGAGTGGGCGGACTTTGATTTCTCTGACGTTGTGCTCACGCATCCGACGACGGTGATCGATTCCAATCTCACGATTGATCTTGATGACGTGCGCGTCGACTTGCTCTATGTCGGGCCCGCACACACCGAAGGCGACCTCGTCGTACATGTTCCCGAAGAGGGCGTCGTTCTTATGGGCGACGTTCTGTTTAACAAATGCGCGCCAATCGGTTGGGAAGGATCTACTGACAACTGGATCGCCGCGTTGCGGCTGGTTGAAGCACTCGAACCGCAGTTTGTTGTTCCGGGCCATGGACCAGTGTGCGATCTCGAGGGATTGCGCGACGCCCGCAGGTATTTCGAAGCGGTGCAAAACCATGCGAAGGCATCGTGGACTGCGGGGCAATCGGTTCTCGATTGTTGTTCGGGTATTGACCTTGGACCTTGGGTGACGTGGGATGAGCCGTGGCGCTTGGCGGCCAACGTGCATCGCATCTATCGCGAATGCGAAGGCGCGGCATGGAACACGCCGTTCGACGCGAGTGTGGTCATGGCCGATGTTGAGGACTTGCGCCGCCGCCTCGAAGGCTGATGCTCAACCGGTGAAGTTTGGGATCACTGTTGGATCAGTTGTGGCGGTGTCGGTAGTCACCGGTTCGCATTCGGCGATAGCGACAAGGCTCACCAGATCGATCAACGCACTTGTTGATGTTGCAGTGAAACACAGATCGCAAACGGTTGTTCCTGCGGGAGCGGTAACTCGTTGGGTGAACTGAGTGAGGCCGATTGGGGATCCGGTTGTTGAACCAGTTGCCACTCCCAGTTGCATACCGTTTGGCGAGTCATCAAAGGTGAAACGCCAAGTGAGGTCGCCTTTGGCCCAAAACGAGAACTCGTAGGTTCCTGCGGTTAGTTCGATGTCGCCTTGGGTCATAGTGGCGCTCAGAGCGAGGATCGCGATCTGAGCGTTTGCTGCGATCTGGGGCGCTAGTCCATTGGCAGTAAGTGCCGGAGGAGTTTCGGATATCTGTTGGTACGTGACGACACCAGTTGTGGCCCCCCGCAGACGGAGCACGAGGTGAAGGGTTGACTCTTTCCGGATGTTGTAATCCTGGAGAGTGCGGCCGTCTTCGAGTTGCCTGCCGGCGAAGATCAGTCGTTGCTGATCGGGTGGTATTCCCTCTTTGTCTTGGATTTTCGCTTTCACGTCTTCGATTGCTTCGCTTGGTTCGACTTCAAGCGTGATGGTTTTTCCCGTGAGTGTCTTGACTAAAATCTGCATGAGCTACGAATCCTTGCTTGGGTTCAGCCGGTGAAGTTTGGGATCACTGGCGTTGCTTGGGTAGCGACGGGCTCGCATTCGGCAATGGCGGTCAGGCTGACGAGGTCGATGAGTGCGCTGTTGGAGGTTGCGACAAATGAGAGGTCGCAGGTTGCTGTTCCTGCGGGAATCAAAATCTGTTCGTTGGAGTGAGCGAGGCCGAGAAGTGCGCCGCTTGTCGATCCGGAGAGCGTGCCGGTCGTGTTTCCATCGGCATCGTGAAAGCTGAAACTCCAGGTGAGGTCGCCTTTGGCCCAGTAGGAGAACTCGTAGGCGCCGGGTGAAAGAGCGACGCCCCTCTGCGACATGGTCGCGTTTAGCGCAAGGATCGCGAGCTGCGCATTTGCATCGATCTGAGGAGTTATGACGTCACCATTGAGAATCGGTGGTGCTACTCCGATCTCTTGATACGTGACGATTCCTGCTGACGGTCGCAGGCGCACTACAAGATCAAGAGTTGACTCTTTCTGAATGCCGTAATCAGAGAGCATGAAACCGTCCTCGAGTTCGCTCCCGGCGAAGAACAGCTGTTGTTGGTCGGGCGGAATTGCTTCTTTGTCTTGAAGTATTTGCTTGACGTTTTCAATCGTGGACCATGGCTCAACGTCAATCGTGATCGGCGTTTCTCTGAGAGTTTTGATGAAGATCTGCATCGTTACGGGTTCCTTTGCACGACGGCAGTGACGTGACGGGCTGTTTCGAGTCCGGGAAGTGTTTCTGCGGTCCCGTCGGCGGCGGTGTGAAACGGATGCGGTTCGGGGGTTGGTTCGATGAACGTTGCAAAACCGTTGTGTTCGAGATCATCGAGTAACTCGCGCAACGGGTTGGAGCCATCGGTAAATAACAGTT
>CAESAL010000042.1_pt1 | contig 15157 bp, 6 predicted proteins | sample 7263561 | NCBI WGS metagenome assembly CAESAL01 (sample SAMEA6814029, study PRJEB35770) | freshwater metagenome | biome: Freshwater; feature: Freshwater reservoir; material: water | place: Czech Republic | collected 2016-04-20 | depth 30m m | reverse complement strand
ACGTTCGCGATCTCGAACCAGAAACACTTTGGAAGCGTGTTTCGGTTGTTCCGCAGCGTCCCTATTTGTTCTCCGGGACTATTCGATCGAACTTGCTGTTCGCCGACCCCGAGGCTTCCGAAGCCGACCTCTGGAAGGCCTTGGAGATTGCGCAGGCCGCTGATTTCGTCAATGCGATGACGGACAAACTCGACTCCCCCATCTCGCAGGGCGGCACAAATGTTTCTGGTGGGCAACGCCAGCGTCTTGCGATTGCCCGCTCACTAGTTCGCAAACCAGGGATCTACGTCTTCGACGATTCGTTCTCGGCGCTTGACCTCGCCACCGATGCCCGCCTTCGTACTGCGTTAGCCCCGGTTACCTCAGACGCCGCGCTCATCATTGTCGCCCAACGCGTGTCCACCATCAAACATGCTGACCAAATCCTTGTGCTCGACAATGGCGAATGTGTCGGGGTTGGCACCCATCACGAGTTGCTTGCCAACTGTCCCACGTACGCGGAAATCGTCGAATCTCAGATGACCGCTGAGGAAGCGGCATGAACGACTCCTCAGATCTGGACCGCAACGGCGCGCCAACCCCGACTCAGGTTGGACCGCGAATGAGCAGCGTCGCGGTGCCAGTTGAGAAACCAAAAGATTTCCGCAACTCCACATTGCGACTGATCTCGTGGACGCGACCGGAACGATTCCGTCTGGCTCTTGTCATTTTCACTGCTGTTCTCAGCGTGTGTATGTCGGTGGTCGGTCCGAAGATTCTCGGCAACGCGACCAACGTCATCATCAGTGGCGTTCAATCGCCTGACGGAATCGACTACGCCTCACTTCATCGAACGTTGCTTCTTGTCGGATCGTTGTATCTCTGTTCGGGCGCTCTCGCCTACACCCAAGGTTTCTTGCTCGCTGGTGTCATCCATCGCACGATGAGACGGCTCCGCTCTGCGGTGGAAGACAAAATCAACCGGCTTCCACTCGGTTACATCGACAAAACACCGCGGGGCGATCTTCTGAGTCGTGTCACCAATGACATCGACAACATCGCTCAGAGCCTCGCTCAGACGCTGAGCATGCTCTTTATCTCGGTCCTCACCATCTTTGGTGTGCTCATCATGATGCTCTCGATTTCACCGCTTCTTTCGCTCGTGGCGGTAGCAACTGTTCCCCTCACGATGTTCACCATCAAGTTCATTGCCGGAAAATCGAAGAAGCGTTTCATTGCGCAGTGGTCACACACCGGATCGTTGAATGCGATTGTTGAAGAAACATTTGCCGGTCACTCTCTTGTCAAAGTGTTTGGTCAGCAACAGGCCACCGAGAATCGCTTCAAAGCAACGAATCAGACGCTTTATGAAGCTTCATTCGGCGCTCAGTTCATTTCCGGAATTATTCAACCGGCGATGATGCTCGTCAGCAACCTCAACTACGTTGCCATTGCGGTTATTGGTGGCTTGCGAGTGGCGTCAGGCAGCTTAAGCATTGGCGACATCCAGGCATTCATTCAGTACTCGCGTCAGTTCACGCAACCAATCAACCAGTTGGCCTCAATGGCCAACATGTTGCAATCGGGCATTGCATCGGCCGAGCGAGTATTCGAATTCATCGATGTCGACGAGCAGTCTGCTGACCCAATCGATGCACAGGTTGTTGAGTCGCCAAAGGGTCGGGTTGCCTTTGAGAACGTGACGTTCTCCTATTCAGCCGACAAGCCACTGATCACCGATCTGTCATTAGTTGCCGAGCCCGGCCAAACCATCGCCATTGTCGGCCCTACCGGAGCCGGCAAGACCACGTTGGTCAACTTGCTCATGCGTTTCTACGAACTCAATAACGGAGCCATCACTCTCGATGGCGTCGACATCGCCTCTATGCGCCGGTCTGATCTGCGTTCAAGCATGGGCATGGTGCTGCAGGACACTTGGCTATTCGGTGGAACCATTCGAGACAACATTGCCTACGGGCGTCTGGGAGCCACTGAGGAAGAAATTCTTGCTGCCGCCAAAGCCACTCATGTCGACCACTTCGTGCGTTCGATGCCCGATGGTTACAACACCGTCCTCGATGACGAAGCCAGCAATCTCAGCGCCGGCGAGAAGCAGTTGCTTACGATCGCTCGTGCGTTCCTGGCCGAGCCGACCATCCTGATTCTCGATGAGGCCACGAGTTCGGTCGATACCCGCACCGAGGTACTTATCCAGCGAGCAATGGCAGCACTGCGATCAAACCGCACCAGTTTCGTAATCGCTCACCGGCTTTCAACGATCCGCGATGCCGACACCATTTTGGTGATGGAAAACGGTCAGATCGTCGAACAGGGCAACCACGAGGAACTGCTCGCCGCCGGTGGCGCGTATTACAACCTTTACAACGCTCAGTTCGTCGCACCGGCTGTCGATATCGACGTCGCCTGAGTCTCAGTTTCCTGATCACGACGCTCCACCCCTAGGGTGAATGTCGTCGGGGGACGAAGGGGAGAGCAATGCCAAGCGAGTCGGAAATGGTGGGCGCGGACTCATCAACAACCGACGCCGCGGGGCCCGCATCGCTGCGCAACAGGGTCTTTGCTGTTGTCATCGCTTTGCAGTTCGTCCTCGTGTTGGTCAACGGCTCCACCACGATGGCCCTACCTGGCATTCGCGACGGACTTGGAGCAACCAATAGCGAGTTGCAGTGGTACGCGTCGATCTTTGCCCTGACCTTCTCGCTTGTACTTGTGCTGTCGGGTCGACTTGGTGATTTGTTTGGCACACGCCGTCTTCTCATGATCGGTTTCGCGGCAATTGTCGCATCGTGGATCCTGAGCGCCGGTTCCCCAAATATCTATTTCTTGTTGCTGGCCAGAGCACTGCAGGGAATCGCTAGTGGCGTCACCGCACCACAACTTTCAGCAATGATCCAGCGAACCTTCACTGGCCATAACCGAACTCGAGCGTTCTCGGTCTTTCTTATGTTTGCTGGCGCTGGCTTCATGCTTGGCCAGCTCAGCGCTGGCGCTCTTACCAATGCCAATCTTTTTGGCGCTGGATGGCGCTGGGCGTACTTGCCGTTTATTCCTCTCGGCATCATCGTTTGGCTCATCGCTGCCAAAGTCCTCCCGGCGACAATGCCGGGGACGGGCGGACAACTCGACATCACCGGCGCCGCCGTTCTCGCGGTCGTTGCCTTCTTCTTGATGTTCCCGCTGATTCAGGGACGCAACGCTGGTTGGCCAGTTTGGATTCTTTTGATGTTGGCCTGTTCATTGCCGCTGTTCTTCGCCTTTCTTCGCTACGAGCGCAACCTCGTACGGCGCGGCGGCGATCCGCTGGTGAACCCAATCCTTTTTGCGATTCGCAGTTTTCGAATTGGCAACATCATTACGTTGCTCGTAGGCCTTCTTTCCGCTGCCGGGCCTATCTATCTGATTCTCACTATTCAGTTGGGATTCGATCGCAACCCGCTGCAAGCGGCCATCCTCACCTGCCCCATGCCCTTTGCGAACATGTTTGGCTCGCTCGCTGCCGCTCCCTTACTGCGTCGCTACGGCCGAGGCGCTGTCGTCATCGGCGCGGCACTCAATGGCCTTGCTGCCGGACTTGTCTTGTACCTCGATCGTGTTGGTGCCGGAGACTTCAAAGCTGTTCACCTTGTGCCCGCAGTTGCCCTGCTCGGTTTCGCGTTGGGAATTTCCATCGCAGTGACAATTGCATTTGTCTTGTCTGAAGTTCCTCATGAGTACGCCGGTGCCGCGTCGGGCGTTCAAGCGACTGGTCTGCAATTAGCTGGCGCTATCGGCATTGCTGTCGTTGGTGTCGCGTATTGGGGTCGTATTGGGGATTCAGACTCCCTCAGTGCCTACATCGACGGCATCAATGCGGTGATGTGGATCTCAATTGGTCTTGCGGTTGTTCAAGCCGGACTCGTCATACTTCTGCCACGACATGAAGCAGGGCCGAACGAAGAGTTTCAGCTCGTCGACCCCGAACTTCTTGTTATGCCCGATTTCCACGGCGACAACGTCTAGGGCTGCACTAGTTCCACAGAAGTGCACGAAGTCCACTTGATCTCACGATTTGATTGTTAATCGCGTTTTCAAGTGACTCCTTGCTGCCAATGATTGTGACGGTCTTACGCGCACGAGTGACAGCCGTGTAAAGCAGTTCACGAGTTGCCAGACGAGAATTCGTAGGTGGAAGGACCACCACAATTTGGTCGAACTCTGAGCCTTGGCTCTTATGAATTGTCATGGCGTGGACGGTTTCGACTGATTCAAGACGCGCTGTTGAAATATCTCGAACCTCGCCTTCGATCACGAACGCCACACGATTTGTGCCGTCGGGCAATCGGATAACAACTCCAAGGTCACCGTTATGGAGCTTGTTGGTTGAATCATTCGTAGTCACAAGTAAGGGCCGACCGATATAGAACCCCGAAAGTCGAGTTCCCTTACCTGCAAGCCAGTCTTCAAATTGCCAGTTCCAACGCGCAACGCCGAATGGGCCTCGTCGATGTGCACACAGAATTCGCACCGAACTCAGCGCCTCTAGTGCAGCAGAAGAATTTCCCTCTTCTGCAAATTTGCGGGTGGTAACCGCCGCCGCGAATGCAGCATCGCGAACATGCCTTGCACCGTTCGGACCATCGACCTGCTCGGAATGCCACACGAGACGTACGGCGTCATCTGACTCACTTGGAGGTTGCGGTTCTGAAAGCACGTTGATGGCTTCAGTGGTATTTCCCCGACGAACAGCCTTCGCGAATCGCCCTACTGAAGATTCCGCTGCGAATCGATGACTCTTGCGCAAAACCGTGATGCTTGAGGAAAGTTCGCCCGCCGGTTTCTCGTAGGGTTCATCACCTACAGCGAGATCAGACGCCTCGACCACCGGTGAGGCGATGTCACCCAGCACCGACCCGGCATCGACACTCGCCAACTGTCCCGGGTCGCCAACCAGCACAATGCGGGCATTGGCGTTAAGTGCATCGAGAAGATGCGCCATGAGCGGCAGCGAAACCATCGAGGTTTCGTCGACGATCACCACATTGTGTGGGAGTGGGTTGGCGGCGTTGAATCGATAGCGAGTCGAACCGGGACGTGCTCCCAACAAACTATGCAGAGTCTTCGTGTCGGCTGTGACCATGCGATCTGCCAAGTCGCCTGCCCCCGAAAGACCCGAAGTGCGCAGAGATGCAGCCAATCCTTCGATGGCTTCGCCCATTCGCGACGCCGCCTTACCCGTCGGAGCGGCAAGCGCGATTCGGAGAGCGTCGGGGCCTTCAGATGTTGAGCTCGAAAGGAGCAGCGCCAGTAGAGCTCCGACTGTTCGCGTCTTTCCGGTACCCGGACCACCGACGATCACCGAAAGTGAGTGGCTGAGCGCTGCATGCACCGCAGCGTCTTGATCGGCCGTGAGCTTGAACGAAGCGAGGAGATCGGTGCTTGCTTGGGGTTCTTCACCAAGATCAAGTGGCGTCAGGCTCACACGTTCAAAGAGTTGTCGAGCGACTTCGCGCTCGTAGTACCAATAGCGTTCGAGATACAGAAGCGAACCATTCAGTACGAACGGGCAAGTGTTGTTTCCCAGTGAACCATCGGCCGCCAGAAGCACATCGGCAACAACTACAACCGATGACTCCGCAAGTTTTGTTGCCCACGCTTGCGAATCGGCAGGCCATTCCAATGCAGTGAGCGATGCGTTCGTTTCATCGTCTGATTCGATGTCAGCACTAACAACCGCCTTGACGTTCTCGAGGTCAAGACAGCTGTGACCTGTTCGAGGAGCACGCGCCGCAAGTGCCATCGCCAGGACCACCTCGGCATCGGACGCTACGAGATTGTTCCGGCGGGCGATGGAGGCAGCAACCTGCAGATCTGATGAGTTCAAGACACCCGCCGCGCGCCATGGTTCAAGTTGGCTGATCCAGTCGACACCACTCATGGCGAAACCCCTGGTGCTAGGAGTTGGTCAACCGCTTCGATGACCGCAAACGGTGGTTGCCACCAAAACACGCCGTGACCCTCGGGCCCTTTTGAGCCAGCCATTCCACGCACAAAGAGATAGGCCGCGCCGCGCAGTTGCGTTGCGGGGTCGTAACCCTTTGAAGCGAGACGCCACCGCAAATACCGATGCAACGCCACCGTGTAGAGCAACGCCTGCAGGCCGTAGCCATGGTGTTCCATGGCGCGAGTGAGTGATTCAGAGTCGTAGACCGAATTCGTGAGCCGGTTTGTCTTGTAATCGGCTACCCAATATGTGTCGATGCCATCGAGTTCTGTGCTGGCGATGAGATCGATTGACCCGTTCAGCATTCCTTCGACATTGATCGACAAGGCTCCTTCGGAAGCTCGCACAAACCAGTTGTGCAGGGGGTTTCCTTCGGGCCACGCATCGACCACTGTTTGCGCGATCTGCGCAGCGTTAATTGCTCCGAGCGGAAATTCGAAACGGAGTTCGTTGAGGCGGTGGTCGTTGTCAATTGATTCGAGAGCGAGCGTGCCCACAGGACCACCCAGTGGTGACGAAAGCGCTCTGTCAATGCCGCTAGCGAGGACACCCGGCTCGATCGTCATTGGTCGGTAATTCAGATTCTGCGCGCAGATCGTGGTGACGGATTCAGTTCGGTCATCACGAGGCGTGAAATCGATGACTTCGAAGACCTCATGAACAAGCAGACCGAATGCTGTTCCTGCTGGTGCATCGACAAGTGAACGGTTGACGGTCGTATCAGTGCTCGTATCGACCGTGTCGGCAAGTGCTGCATTCACGACCTCGACATCAATTGCATCGTCGTGATCGTCACCAACTCCACCACGAATCTCGACATCATCGGCGAGGAGAGCATCTTCAACCACAGCGAGTTGCTCACTTCGACTCGATGCGCCCGAACTGATTGAGCTGAATGACCAGCTCTTCCATCGTGTCGGCATTGGGAAAGGCGCCGACGAAACTGCCAGTACTTCACTCGATGGTTTGGTTCCTGACCACGAGGCAAGAACAACGTTCTCCGTTACTTCCCTGCGAGCAATTGACCCGTTGCTGCGTTCAGCCAGAACCGTAACGTCGGCCGGGCTGCCGCCAGCGCCGATCGCGTGGGACATGACTCGCCCAAGCGCAACGCTGTAGCTGTCGTTATCGGCAGCGGTCCACCACACCACGAGTCGGTGCTTGGCCCTCGTAAGCGCGACATAGAGCATGCGATCGCTCTCGGCGAGTCGTTCGGCTTTGTCGGATTTCTCGACCAGTTGAAACGGCACACCACGACTGTTCGCACCCAGCAACTGGAACGTGTCGATAAGACGAGTGTCTCGTGACTCGTCATGAGCATGCCCGGTGCCTTGGCGATTTGGGAGTGCGCCCCACAAAAGCGGGCACAACACAATGGAGAACTCAAGACCTTTGGCCTTGTGCACCGTCATGATTTTGACGGTGTCGTCATCGCGATCGATGCGACGAGCAAGAAGTTCGGAGGCAACACCATCGTCGTCGGCGCCACCCATATTTGAAAGCTCGGCAAAGACCGCCCGAAGCGCTGAAGCTGCCGTTGGTCGGCCCCCGGTGAGCGATTGCATCAGTTCGACGATGTGATCAAGGTCGGTGAGATCGCGTTCACCGCCGGGAAGAGAAAGCACTCGCTCGAGCAAGCCAGCCCTCCGAAGAGTGGCCATGAGCGACGGCAGCCCTCCGTCAACCAGTGACTGTGCCCAGTTGCGCACCGTTTCAATGGTTGCTTCGAGTTGTGTGTCGGTCATTGCCGCTATGGAGGCGAGGTCGTCACCAATAAACCAGGTATGACAGAGCGAACGAATTCGTGCTTCAGAGGCAGGGCGCTCGAGTGCTTCGAGCAGCACGCGCCACTGTTCAGCGGCTGCACTGTTGAGCACGCTGTCGCTGGCGCTGCGAGCACACGGAACGCCAGCTTCGGCGAGTGCATCGGCGATCAGATCCGCATGACGATTCGACCGAACGATGATGCCGATATCAGAAGGATCAACCTCGCGTCCTTCCTCGCCGCTGTCGGGTTTGTCGTGAAGCCGAGCCGAACTCAGAAGCGAAAGGACCTGGCCGACGAGGTCCTTGATGGCCAAATCCACAAGTGGGGCATTGGGGATCTTGTTCTCTTTGCCGCGCTTGACGTGACCCGACTTCGCGTCGACAAGGCCAGCGGGAACATCACTAAACGGCAGACAGCGGATCTCGACGGCGCACTCGCCCGCATTGGAGATCCGGGCCTCGTTATGGTCGGGTGACGGCTCGACCGACTGGAATGCCACGCGTGCATCACCAAATGAATAGTCGTGGAAGAGGTGATCGAGACCAGTAAGTACTGCCTTATCGCTGCGCCAATTGATGCCAAGGGTTGCGGTGGTTCCACCGTTATCGTCGGCGTACTTGCGGGCTGTGAGATATGCAGAAAGTTCCGCGGATCGGAATCGATAGATGGACTGTTTCGGATCCCCAACGAGCCCAATCACGTCGGGCCGACCGGTGCCGCCCGAGAGAACCGGGTTATCGCGCACAAACGCTCGCTCGAAAATGTCCCACTGCACGCGGTCCGTGTCTTGGAATTCGTCGAGTAGGACCACACGGTACCAAGAGCGCAATCCATCGATAACTACCGGTGCCTTTGGGCCTGAAAGTAACAACTGCGTATCGGTAAGTAGCGAGTCGTACGTACGAACTCGATTGACTACGCGACGCGCATGAACGAGAGCGACGAGTTCGTCAACCAGTAGTGCGATTTCGTCCATCGCATTTGCTTGTTCGAACTGAGCGGGAGTGAGATCGGACTTACCGCCCCAGCCGTAAAGGCCTGGCTTCTTAGCGCCTTCGGTCCGCGACAACTTCCACATTTGAGCGTGGGGCATTTTCACCCGAAGATTCACCACGGCGACAAGTTTTTTCACCGTGAGATTGTTCGAAGGAAGCTTTCCGGTGGACCCATATCGACGTATGAGTTCATCGACCACAAGCTCGGTGATATCGGAATTGTCGTCGTTTATGGCGCCATCGACGGATTCACCGCCGGAGGCCAGCACTCGATTACAAAATCCATGAATCGTTGAAATTGTGGCGGCATCGAAGTCGGCTACTGCGAGACGCAGATTCGCGATGCGATTCCCGCGTTCGCCAATGTTTGAGGCGAGAGCTACGAGAACGGAATCGGTTGTGGAGTCGGGCGCGGTGTCGTTCGGTGCAAGTTCCTCGAGGAACTCTGCTGCCTCAACAATCCGATCTCGAACACGTTTGCGAAGTTCAGCGGTCGCAGCAGTGCTGAAGGTAACGATGCAGAGTTCTGACGCTTTAATGCCACGTTCGGCGATCCAACGAGTGGCCAAACCAGCTACAGCAAACGTCTTTCCCGTACCTGCGCTTGCTTCGAGGACGAGAAGACCCGTATCGAGAGGTGCACCAAGATCAAAAAGTTGGGGCGTACTCATTCGTCGCCTCCGTCGGATTCCTGGGCATCGACATCGTCGGCGCTGACACGAGCCGCATCGGTGACCGTTTCGCTATAGGTGCCCCAAATTCGCTGGGCCCAACGCTCGACTCGGCTACCACTCGCCCAACCAGAAGCTTTTTCTGATTCGCGGACGGGGAGTTCTGTGAGCGACGCGAAATCGGCCCCAAACAGTTTCCGGACCCACTTGTCGGTGGCTTCGCCCCGATCACCTTCCCATGTGCTGCGGGCATTCTTCAATGAGTGCTCATTCACGGGTACGAGCTTTTCGCTCGTTGCAGGAAAGAATGGAATGGCATCGCACATTGATCGCTCGAAGAGATCAACCGCTGTGGTGAGTACCTTCGGCGCCATCGATGAGTCGCTGAGTTCGACACGTGCGCTCGCAACGCCACCTTTGCCATCGTCGCCGATGAGTAGCGCTCGCCATTGACGACTCGGGTCATGCGCCGAAAGTGCAGCCAGCTGGACCCATGCAGTGAGCCGGTCTCGGGGTTTCAATTTGGACGCAGTAACGAGAACGAGAACATCGCCATAGATGCCTTCAATGACACCTTCGATACGGGTAACGCCTGCGAGGTCGCGAGGAACACTTAGATCGATGGCAATTGATTCGGGTGTAGCCGCCCCACCTTCGAGCTCGGCACTCAGGAGTTGTTGCACAACATCCATGCGTGCATTGAGCTCATTGAGCTCATTCCCGCCGAAGGCAAGGGGTGGCACCGCGCCCCGTATTTGTTCGGCGTGAACCCAGGCGTCTTTGACCGTGGGTGTCCACTCAGCCATACGGTCGAAACGAGCCTCGATGAGTTCATCGGCAAGCTTCCAGCGGGCGAGCCCAGTTAGCGAGAGAGGGATGACATCGGTAACCGAATCGGAATCAGTAGGTGACGAGAATCGCAATCGATCCTGCAAGAACACCCGCGCGGGATTGGTGAGCGCTTTCGTAATCATTTGGAGTGGAACAGGAACGCCGGGTGCACCTATGTCGTTGCCAACCGGGCCAGGCACGGGTTCAGCGAGTTCCTGCTGACCGCTCAACGCGTCGAAGTGCAGCATGGCGTTGCGGCGAATCATTGCCGCCCGAAGCGCGCCTTCGTCGAAACTCCAAGGACCGATCCAAGCAGGCTGATCTTTCTGTGTTGCTACAAACACCGCTTCGGACCACGCCTGACGAGGGTGGTGGAGCGTGAGTAACTCAGAGGCGCTCTTGTCGCCGATTCCTAGAACAGTGTCGTCGATGAGGTCGAGTAGTTCCGCAACCACCACCGGTGGCGCGAGTTCGGCATTCGTTCGTAGATCGCGGCCGGTTCCAAAAAGCCAGAGGTACTCCCCAGCACTCAACACTGCGTCGAGCATTTGAGCGCGCAATTCGCTTCTGGCGTCGCGGTCGCCGATACAGGGAATGGAACCAACAAGATCTTCGGCAACCGTCAGTCCAGAATTGACGAGATCGCCATCGAGACCAAGAAGACAAACGATTTTGTGAGGTACGCCGCGCTGCGCCGTGAGGGAGGAGACTGTTACTGCACCGGTTCCGAAACGGGCCTGACCCCCGCCAGTCTCGAGGCGACCACGAACAACGGTCGCCAGCTGCAACGGATCGACTAAGGGTTCTGGACCAGCTCCATCGCGTTTGGCGATGAGGGCATATTCCTCCTCGATTTCCGCAATAAGTCTTTCGACGGGGCGCCATAACCACGCCTGTTTGTCGGTAACGGCCATGAGTCGATACGCAGCATGACGAAGTTCAGCGCACCAGTCCGCGACCGTTGAAGGCGCACGGAGTACTGACATCGTGCGATCGAGCGTGTCGATCAGATCGGCAAGTGAGCCTGCGGTGACGACATCATCGCCTTCGATTTCCGGGTACGGGACCACGCCGCCAGTTCCTACGCGCGGACCAAAATCGGCCATTGTTGAACCGAGGAGTAGTTGATCAAGTCCGTCGCGCCATGTGTAGGCGTTGAGGGTGATGCCGCTCATAAAGCGTTCTTGGTCGGCCTCGGTGAGACCCCACCGCGTATTTGTGGCATCGATCCACTCCGCAATACGTCCTATCGAAGATGCATCGAGTTGAAATTTCCGACGAACAGGACCACGAGAGGCAAACGCAAGCACTTCACTTGCGCGGAATCGACCATCGAGCATGTCGAGAAGCGCACCAATGGCATCGAAGATTGCATTGTCGGCTCGTAGCGTGCGGTCAGCGATTTTCACTGGAATTGCTGGCACCCCGTGTTCAGGATCTCCAGCAAACGTTGCTTCAACGAGCGGTGCAAAAATCGATGTGTCTGGGCACAGAATCGCAACGTCTCGTGCGGTGTACTTACCCTTCGTTGCATCGTCGTAAAACAAGTGCAGCAACGCGTCGCGAACGACTTCAACCTGACGAGCAGTTCCATAGGTTTGATGGATCTGCATCGAATGATCGTGGAGATCAACTACTGGTCGCTCAGTTTCATCAGGAGCTAGATCAGTGCGTAACGCGGTTTGAATCGTTGAAAGCAACGAGTCTGAATGTTTCTCGCTACTCGTGGTTGCTTGCGCGAACTGAACCGTTGCATCGGCGGCTCGAGTTGCGGTTTCCAAAAGAAGCGCGTGTGATTCCAGCGACATCCGGCCCCAACCGCTGAGAAGCGAATGGCCATCAATCAATGGCAGACGATTCTCGGTTCGGGCGACGGGCCACTCGAGACGTCCGTTGAGGCGCTCACGCATGGATTCCCATCGTGCAGCCGATGCCGCAGGGGCATAGACATTTACGTCGATGAACTGAGAAACCGCAGCAAGTACTTCGAGTTGTGTGGTTGGAAGACTTGAAAGCCCAAAGAGTGAAACTCTCGGTGATTGCGTGACATCGAGATGGGCGGGACATTCGCCTCGCTCCATGGCGTGAACGAGTTCGTACATCCGTTGCGCGTCGGTCGGGCCACCAAGCAGTTGCTGCACGGCACGCCACAACTGGGGCTGCCACTGGTGATGCGCGGCGAGTGGCTGCCCGACGCCATCGAGGTCGGGTGCACCGGAGATGTTCTCGCTCCAGGCCCGCACCATCGACTGTCTATAGAAGGTGTAGCGATCAAAAAGGTCGGCAATGGCGCGAGCACGCACAGCATCGGCGGTTTGACCAAAGGCTTGGCCATCGGCGGCCAGGACCTCATAGACCGCCCAGGTCAGCGGACCAGTGGACCATCGACCAAGCCCGCTGTCCTCGCCGAGGATGCGGCGGAGCAGAGTTCCCGGAAAGACGTAGTCGATATTGGCGACAATCCCGTCGAACGAGGGTGTCTGCGGATCGACACTGGTCGCTCCGAGAACATTGGAAAGTTCAGCGTTGATCCAAGCCTTGACGCCGTCGCCCGGAATAACCACGAGTTCGCGCGCGAAGGGTGAAGGCAGTGGTGTCGCAAGCACCTTCGCTAATTCGTCTGCAAGCGGCTTGAGCGACCCCGCCACGGTCAAGTGAAATCCCACGATCGCAGGCTACAGAAAGGGTGTGACACTTGGGTCGGCGATGAGCGAGTTCTCCAGACCACCCCACTACGGTCGCCTCATGCCCGACACAGATTCGCCACAGCGAACGCGCCTCACGGTGTTCGCGTGGCTCTGGGCAGTCGCCGTGGTTTTGCATTTGCTCTATTTGAGCAACTCGTACGCCGCGTTCAGTTCGTTGAGTGCGGACCATGTCGTGCACCTGCTGCTCGGCATCGCAGCCCTGGCGCTTTTGGTTCGGCCTCGCTCCTTGGCCTTACTTGCTGCCGTTTGTGCTCTCACTCCCGTCACCGCGTGGTTCGAAGCTCCCCGACTCGGTAACCACTGGCTCCTCGCCTCTCTCGTCGCCGTCGTATTCCTTAGCGCGATGGCGATCGGCGCGCTCTCAAAGACCCGTGATATTTCAGGAGCCGTGCTTCGCGATGCACTCCCTGCTGCACGTCTCATCTTTCTTGTCGTCTACGGATTCTGCGCGTTCGCCAAATTCAACTCATCGTTCGTCGATCCAACGGCGAGTTGCGCGAACTTCTATCTCAACGAAGTCGCCCGTTCTGTCGGCCTCTCCCAGTTCAATTCCATAGGAACAAGCGGGTGGATGCACCTCGTGCCCTGGATCGCAATGGCGATTGAGACCGGCGTCGTCGTCCTCCTTCTTGTTCGTCACACCAGGGTGCTCGGTGTCATCGTGGCGTTGGTCTTCCACGGCATCATCGCTTTCGATACGGCTCACGCGTTTTCCGACTTCTCGAGTGTCATCGCTGCGCTAGCAATTCTGTTTCTGCCGGACACGTTTTTTCTGTCGTTCACTCCGTGGCTTCGAAAACCAGGTCTACATATCGCAGGACTTTTCGTTGCGTTGGTGTCGGCGGTTCTCCTTGTTTGGCAGTCCACCGATAGCGGTCGTCTTTCCGTGTCAACACTCGGCCACGGTCGCGATTGGCTTTGGTGGATTGTTTGGGCGGTACTTACTGCTGCAGTCATCGGTTGGTCGGTGCGCACTCACATGTTGCGTTCAGATATCGAACTCCTACCGGCCCACAAGACAATGCTTGTGTTGCCGGCGCTTGCCTTCCTCATCGGTTGTGGTCCCTATCTCGAACTTCGCGTCGGAACCTCGTGGAACATGTACGCAAACCTGCAGACCGCAAACGGCTCGTCGAACAGTTTCGTGATCCCCGTGACCGCCGAGTTCACCAATTATCAGAACGATCGGGTGCGGATCACTGCTACCAAGGACAGCGGACTGCAGCAGTACATCGATTCGGGGTACGAGCTGCCGTTTGTGAACCTTCGGGGCTACACCTCAACCCATTACGACACTTCAATCACCTACGAACGCAACGGAATGACAACGACGGTGGAGCACACTCGCGATGATCCGACGCTCGGCCGCGAACTTCCTTGGTGGGAGCGCAAAGTGATCGTGTTCCGCGCACTCGACGCGACTGAGCCCGTCGCTTGCCAGAACACGATGTTGTCGGCTCGTTGAGCCCCGACAGTCAGCTGCAGTGAATCCGCCTCTATCGTGGGAAGGGCATGAGTGACGTTCCCTTGAGTCCCGGATGGTGGCAGGCCGGAGATGGCCGTTGGTATCCGCCACCACCAGGCCTCACTGATGAAATGCCTGCACGCGCACCGACGCCTGCTCCTGATCATCCTCCGTATGCCTTCGATGCCAGCGAACCGCGTCCGTCCACTCCCCTCGCACCAACTCCGCCACGCCAACGTTCGCGACGACGTTCGCTCATCATCGCTGCCGTGGCCGCGATCATTGTTGGTGCACTCATCTTGAGCATTGGCATCGCGATCCTTCCGCACTCAACCAACACTGCTTCGTCGAGTGACCCCGCCTACCAAATGGCAGTCGAGGACCTTCTTCAGTCAGAACTCACGAACCTGATTTTCTTAGAGACGTTCTGGGATGGCTACAGCAACTTTCAAGACGAGATGAAGAACGCTTCGAACTCTGAGCGAAGGGCGATTTTGGAGCGATGGCTCAGCGAGAGCCAAACAGAAGTCGATCAGTTTCAGATCGATCTCCAACAGATTGAAGACGACTACACCGCGCGCTCCTATAAAGATGGTTCCGTCGCTGATTCCATTCGAGATCTCGCCATGAACCATTACAAAACCTGGCAGAACTGGGCTTCACAGATCATGCTCATAGCTGTTGACTGGCAGAAAGATCGCACCTCGACCCTCAGCCTTTATGGCTACGTAACCGAGGT
>CAESAL010000037.1_pt1 | contig 16848 bp, 13 predicted proteins | sample 7263561 | NCBI WGS metagenome assembly CAESAL01 (sample SAMEA6814029, study PRJEB35770) | freshwater metagenome | biome: Freshwater; feature: Freshwater reservoir; material: water | place: Czech Republic | collected 2016-04-20 | depth 30m m | reverse complement strand
TTCGGTCCACGGCTCGCCACCATGCATCATCACCATGGTCAGGTCGGGGAAGTCATAGAGAACTTCGTCGAATTGTTCGACATGCTGCGGCCAACTTGGCATGCGCGGTCCAACGATTCCGCCGTTGATGCAAATCGGAATGTCGAGTTCACAACACGTGGCATAGATCGGATACATCTTCTTGTCGCCCACGCCAACCTGTGGAACCATTCCGCTAGGAAATGTCATAGCGGCGACAATGTTGTTTTCGGCCTTTAGACGCTTGAGGTTGCGAACCGCTTCCATCCCCTTATTGGGGTCAGCTTGTGCGCACAGATGGAAGCGACCGGGGTGTTCGGCCTTCGCCCGAATCGAATGCTCGTTCACACCGGTCATGCACTGCTCGATGTTGAATGCGTCCATCTTTTCGACGATCCACGCAACGACATCGGTATCGGGTGTCACAACGTCGGGGACGTCTTTGAACATGTACTGAGCGGGGAACTCAAACTCCTGAAGCGACTGCTTGTCTTTCAGGTTGGCCTTGAAGAAGTCGTACGCGGCCTTCTTGTCTTCGACGCTCGTATACGGGAAACCCATACCGAGATCAACAATGCCAAGATCTGTCGGCATACCCATGTTCTGTCCCCCTGCTGCGATGCGCCGATCCGATAATCGGGCAGTGCGACGAGTGTAGGACCACCGGAAGTTCCACTTCACCTGGCGATCCGCTTCGACCTAGCGTTTCGGTGTGAGCCCACCCGATCTCGACCCAATCCTGTCGCTCATCATTGGAGCGCAAGCGATCAAGGGTTCCCCTGTTGTCGTGGGCGTCACTGGCGGAGTTGCTGTCGGCAAGAGCACGTTCAGCAACGCTCTTGCCACACTCCTTTCGGACGACACCGGGCTCGAAGTCGAAGCCATCACCAGCGACGGATTTCTCTACCCCAATGCCGTCCTTGCCGAACGAGGCCTGACCGACCGCAAAGGCTTTCCCGAGAGTTACGACGTAGCAGCGATTGCCGCGTTTCTCGCCGAAGTCAGAGCTGGCAAGCCAGCATCGGTTCCGGTCTATGACCACCACATCTACGACATCATCGATGGCCACATGAAAGTCGCTGCTCTTGATGTGTTGATCTTCGAAGGTGTGAACGCCCTGCAGTTCCACGATGAGTTCGACGTGAGCATCTACTTAGACGCCGAGGAACCGATCATGCGCGAGTGGTTCATTCAGCGAACGATCAGATTTCGCGACGCAGCTCGCATCGAGTACTCCCCGTTCTTCGATCCGTGGATCAACGTCGCCGACGAACTCTTTCTTGAGATGGCGAACAGCGCTTGGGACCTCGTGAATCTCCCCAACCTTGTTGACAACATCGAACCCAACCGACCATTGGCTCACGCAGTGATTGAGTGGGAGGCTGATCACACAATCCGTTCGATCACCATCCGGGAATCATCATGAGCGAAATTGATCTGATTCAACTCGCAACACCCGGTTTCTTCGCGGCCATGGGACTCGAGAAAATCGTGCTTGACCGACAAGCGGCTGCAGGCAACGACACGGCAATCGGCTTTGAAAAGCGCGACTCCATTGCCAGTCTTGTCATGGGAACTGCCAGCCTCTATGTGCCGCTCGCGCTCAACGCGCTGCTCGCACCGGTTGCGCCCGGCAAGGGAAAGTACCGAAAAGTTCTCGCGGGAACAGCTGTTGGTGCTGCTGCGCTCACAACTGTCGCCGACGCACTCGCTCGACGAGAAGACGATTCAAAGATCACTCGCTTCGCTAAACGAATTCGACCATCTGCGGGAGTTGCGGCAGTTGCTGCCGGCGTTGTCACTGGTTCCACCACATGGGCTGCACGATCATCGGCTAAACGTTTGTGGAACGCCGGAGGTTCGAAGCGCGACCTCGGAACCGGAATCGCGGTGACCGCTGGCGCACTCCTCGCCTGGGATTTCATTTACTACTGGAACCATCGCATCCAGCACGAAAGCCGCTGGTTGTGGGCCATTCATGTCGTTCACCACTCGAGCGAGCATTACAACCTCACCACTGCGCTCCGTCAGCCAGTGGCCGATGTGTTCGGAATGTTTGTTCCCTACGGGCTTATGGCCTGGCTTGGATTCCGGCCCCGTGTTATCGAAAACGCACGCGCGGTCAATCTGATCTACCAATTCTGGATTCACACCGAAGCTATTGATCGATTGGGTGCTGCTGAAAACGTCCTCAACACTCCTTCACACCACCGTGTTCATCATGGCGTGCAGCAGGAGTACCTCGACAAAAATCATGGCGGCATCCTCATTATTTGGGATCGACTGTTTGGCACCTTCCAGCGCGAAGGCGAACGGGTTTGGTACGGGCTCACCAAGAACATCAACACCTTCAATCCGCTTCGTATTGCCTCTCATGAATATGCCGACATCGCCCGCGACGTTGCGAGGTCAACATCGTGGCGAGAGCGCTTGAGCTATGTCTTTGCTCATCCCGGATGGGGTAAGAAGCAACAAACGACCGACGGCGAACCACTCACGCTCGCTTCCTGACAATCGACCGCTGACGTCGATTATGTCGATGTGTTCGGCGCCGGGTTTGAAGGGCGATTGCGAGACAGAAATGCTCCCGCGTCGGCCAGAATCAATTGACCCGTGATGCAACGAGCAAGATCGCTCACCAGAAATACCGAAAGACGTCCGAGTTCATCGAACTCTGTCGGGCGTTGCAATGGCGTTGCAGCAACAAGCGCTTGAAAATGTTTGTCGTCAAATACGTCTCGTACTTTTTCGGTAAGCGTGGTGCCCGGCGCAATCGCATTCACACGAATACCTTGCGGGCCGAGTTCAACCGCCATTGTTTGCGTCAAATGATTGATAGCTGCTTTCGCCGCACCATAGGCAGCCATGAACGGAGCGGGACGAGTGGTTTCGCCCGAACTCACATTCAAGATCACACCGCCACCCATTATCGCCATGTGTCGTGCTTCGGCAGCTGCAGAAAGCGCAGTAACGACAAGGTTCTGATCGACCAATTCGCGCCAGTGCTCGCCATCAAGTGTCGTGAATGGTCCGGGTGATGCTTCGCCATACATGCCGACATTGTTCACGGCGATATCGAGTTTGCCGTTGAAGCGACGAACCGTGTCATCAATCGCAGCGACAAACGAGTCATCGTCTCGGGCGTCAGCAATCACTGCGAACGCATCGCCACCTTCAGCGGAAATAGAGCGAACAACTTCGCTGGCCTTCTCAACCCGAATGTCATGAACGGCAACTCGCGCGCCAGCGCGTGCTAACCAGCGAGCGATTTCCGAACCAATGCCAGCGCCCGCACCCGTCACGATTGCATTTCGACCAGAAAGATCAATCTCAATACTCACAGGGTGATCCCTGTGAAAAGCGCAATCAGTTGATCGACGGCCGCTTCGGCCCAGTTGTTGAGTGTGGGCTCATCGGTGCCGCCGATTGGATGGGGAAGAACTAGTAGCCGTGTGTCGGGAGCTCCGAAACTTGTGGACAATGTTTTGGCCACCGGTTCGAACTGCGTGGTTGTGGCGACAACCGTGGGCTTGCCATTGCGTTCGAGTTCGATGGCATCGTGCACGGAATAAGCCGTACATGAACCGCAGTCGGCCGCTCCGGTGATGACGATGTCAGCCTCCGCAAGCAGTAACGCCAGTCGATCTTCCGCTAACGGGATAGCGGCATTCGCAGACTGGCCAAGCGGGCCCTTTTTGGTGATGACCGAAACAACGGCGCCCGTACGCGCCGCGAGTGCTTCGGCGGCATGAATCATCACCACATCGGCATTGGGCTTGCCGTTATCGAGAACGGCAATACGCAGGCCCTTCAATGACGACGGCGAAGCCGCAAGTGAGGTTGAGATCGGGCCGGGTTCAGAATCGGGTAGGTACACAGAAACAGTCATGGTCAACCCTCCAGCGGCAGTGTTGCACTGCGAGTCATTCCCCACGAGGGAACCACCAACGAATGTTTGCCTGGTCCACCCGATACCAGCACTCTGATGTTGTCAGCGTCGCCAGTCATCGGCAGTAACTCGTCGTCGTCAACGGCCTTCATCCAATTCGCCCACGCAAGTTCTTGAAAATGCTTGCGGAATACCCAGGCAGGGATGCGAGCGGTATTGAACAAGTAGTTCGAAACATCGCGTCGTGTCATTGCTCGTTCAGCGATGCTTGCCGCATGTTCAGGGCCGAGCACAATGAAATATTCCGCTTGGCTAATTGGTGCGTTGTTCTGACCAAGCGAGGTCATTGCCGAACCAATTTTGTCGAGAATGAGCGCGGGATCGCCCGCGGCTTCGGCATCGTGCACATTGTGCGGACCTTCGCCGCAATGCACAGTGACCGCGCTTGGCGCCGTTACGCCACGTGACAGTGGGTAGGACTCCCACGGTGTCGCTTCAAGATTTTCTGCCGCACAAAACGTGTACTTCGCCGGCTGACCATGCGTTGCTGCGTCACCGAAACCGGGTTTGGCCCCTGCAACATGCAACAGCACAAGACGAACCGCACGCCCAACCGTTGCATTGGCTCGATTGCCTGGCCCGAATGCTCCGACCCCAGAAGTGAACCCGGCGGACTTCACGATCTCGCCATGAACGATGATCATCGGTGCAACCGGGTGCGTTGTTGCATTCACACCGCGGAGATTGACTTCGGGTCGAGCGAGTGCTCGTAACGCAGTGAGCACGACAGGAAACACCTCGGCGGGACAACCAGCCATCACGGCGTTGACGGCCACAACGCGTCGAGTGACAATTCCAGAGCGCGGTTGCAAGGTGAACAGCACCTCATCGGCATCGCCGGTGGCGAACTGCAGCATCGCTTCGACTCGCTCACGAGTGGGCGGCACGACTGGTAGGCCATCTCCGAGTCCCCGAGAAGTAAGTAGGTCAAACATCGCCTCCGGTGAGTCATCAGCAATGTCGACGAACTCAGGCTCGTAGCGACGTTCTCTCTCAATAACCTCAGACATACACACCCCCAGCGAGTACAGCCCCGCCTTGCGTGCTGAAACCGTATCGTGGCGCATGGCTAATGTCCCCGGGAATCAAGAGATCGTTGACACCCACACGCATGTGGCGATCAGTGATGACCCCCACTTTCCGCTCTCTGCCTCAGATCTCACAGCGAGTTGGTGGACATCCGGCGGCACCATCGACGACGTACTCGACCAACTCGATGCCAACGGTGTCGGTCGCCTCGTTCTTGTTCAAGCAATAGGTGCCTATGGCTATGACTGTTCCTATGCCGCAGCATCAGCCGCAGCCCATAGCAATCGCGCCGCTTTTGTTGCCGCCGTCTCGATGCGTGCAGATGATCCCGTTGCCGACCTCGCCGCGCTTTGTGACGCTCCACCAAGTGGTGCAGTGATTGCTGGAGTTCGGCTGTTCGGCGTTGATGGCACCGCACCAGCGTGGCTTGCCGACGGTCGCGCAGCAGCGGTATGGGACTTCGCCGCTGAACACAACCTGGTGATTGTTCCGACAGTTTTTGCCAATGAGTTCAAACATCTCAAAGTTCTCGCGGAACAGTCACCGAGTGTCAGCGTTGCAATCGATCACTGCGGCTTCACCGATATGGTCGAGGGCGATGGCCAAGCAATGCTCTTCGCCCTTGCTGATATTCCGTCACTCCACTTGAAGGTGACCTCGTATGTGCTTGAAGCGGCCGAACGAGACGACGGCGACGCGGCGAAACTCATCGAGCGATTGGCCGAGGCGTTCGGCGCCAACCGATTGTGCTGGGGATCAGACCATCCGCAAGATCAGCGCCATGACTACGCAGGCAAACTTGCGCTCGCGCGCCATGCCACGCGCGCGTTCGACGACGCGTCACGAAATGCGTTCTTCAACACAACCGCAAGCCGGTTGTTTTTTATCTAACGAAATCGATCAGCCGAATTCGTTTCGGACTGCCCGCACAACCTCGGAGTAGACGTCGAGCGCTTCTTCGTACTGTTCCGGATGATTCACCGTGACACGAAGATCGGTGACACCTGCTTCGACCATTGGCCGTGAAGCAGCCATGGTTGCAACGAGATCAAGGTTCCCATCGCCATCACGAACAGCGGCGGCATGGCCTTGCACCTGGAATGACGGATCGCCACCAGCCTTTTCGACTGCATCGCGCAATTTCGGAATGGCGTTCACGAGATCGCCACCATCGGCACCCCACGGAATCCAACCTGAACCGAATGCAGCGAGACGACGAATCACGCGAGCGTTGATAGTTCCGCTGATCCAGATCGGGACGCCTCCGGCCTGGCGAGGCTTCGGCATCTGATGAATCTTTTCGAATGACAGTTCCGGCGATGAATACGTGGCGACTTGCTCGCGCCACAGCAATTGACACACCTCGATGGTGTGATCGAGGAGACGACCGCGGTTGTCGTAATCAAGACCGCACGCGTCGTATTCCTCTTTCTGCCAACCAACACCGACACCGAGTTCAAGGCGACCACCAGTAAGCACATCGATCGTTGCGGCCTGCTTGGCGAGCACGGTCGGCGTGCGCAAAGCGGCGATCAGAATTGCGGTGTTGAGTCGCACGCGTTCGGTGAGCGCACCCATCGCGGTAAGAACGGTGAGCGGCTCAAGCCAGTTGCCATCGGAATCGGTGGGCTGCTTGCCGCCAACCGAGCCACCCTTCTTCGGGTCGCCATAGGCCTCGAGGTTCTCGCCGTAAGCAACGTGATCGCTCACGGCAACACGGTCAATTCCGGCCACATCGGCAGCTCGTGCCTGATCTAGGACATAGGAAAACGACCCTGGGTCGTCCTGTCGGAATGTGCGCAATTGAATAGAGACCTGAGGTGTCGTCATGGGCTCATGTTGTCATGCCCACTGATCGAGCGCAGATGCACGACACGCCGCTCGGTTTCGTCTAGAAACTCTCGGTGATTCCGCTCTGGGCCCAGATCGCCGGCGCCGCCGCCGCCATTGCATCGATCACAAGTTCGTCGACCCAGACAACTCGAATGTTGAGATCCCGAACTGCTGCCGGTATTTCGCCTTCAACGTGGATTCTTCTCACCATTTCGTCTGTGGCGTGGTTCGGCTATGGAGTTTCGGTTCGCTCACCTCAGCAAATCATTGCGAATGGTTCCTGGGTTGTTCTCATCGTCCCCCTCACGTGGTTCATGCTTCACGATCGACCCCGACGCGTGAAACTCCTCGCCGAAGTTGGCATCGCTTTCGCACTCATCGTCGTCATCGCTCTCGGAACGGTGAACGAGAACATCCCTGGCTGGATCGGGATCCCCGCGTCGCTACTCGTTAGCGCTCCACAAATTCGCTATTCACTTCGGCACGGACGCGGTCCAGGAATCTCACCGACGGCGTGGGCATTTCTCGCAACCTCTTCGTACCTTTGGTTTGCGTACGGCATCGGTGCTCGTGAAGTACCCGTCATCGCAAATTCCGGAATCGCTGCGTTACTAGGAACTGCGGTTGTCATTGCGTTACTCGTGCGCCCACAGCCCCAGCACTTGGCGAGTTCCGCTCCTTGATTTAGGTCGTTCGGCACACCGCGCGTGCAACCTTGCTGCTGGCTTGCGGCAACCTTGCGATTCGCTTGACGCGAGAAAGTCGAACCGGAGTAGGGCATAAGATGCGATGCAGTCCGATAGCCCCCGTCGACTGTGCATACTTACTGCAGGATTATTTATGCACCTGAGAAAAACAATTTTGGCGAGAATGGTTCGAGATCCGCGAGTCCGCCGCGACCTGCAGCCAATCCGTTGGCTCCTCGTTTTTGTACTTCTCATCGTTGGTCTCAGTTCTGTCCGTGCAGTAACAAGCGCCGAGGCTGCTTCGTTCTTGCCGTCGCGGATCTGCTCCCCACAAATCGGTAGCGGTGAACCTTCCAAGCTCAGCGGAGGATTTCACGCAGTCACTCCCCAGCGACTCCTCGACACGCGGCTTTCGGTCGGGCGAATCAGCGCCGGTTGCACCGCAACCATCGATCTCTTTGGAGAATTAACAAATCAGGCAACGGGTGTCGCCCTCACAGTCACGACAACCGGCGCCGATGGCAACGGTTACATCACCGTCTTTCCCTGTGATGCCTCTCAACCGGAAGCCTCAAATCTCAATCCCCGACCGAACGACGACACACCCAACTCGGCGATCGTTCCGCTCGGGCCCAGCCGTCGAATCTGCCTCTACACCTCAGTCGGGACCGATCTCGTTGTCGACCTCACTGGTTGGTTTGGAAGCGGTGGCGCTCCGTTCCATTCGCAGGATCCGGATCGAGTTCTCGACACGCGTAATGAAACTCTTCGACCTGATGGTGGCATCGGCAACTTGCCCGCTGAAAGCCAACTCATCATCCCAATCGCTGGAACTGGTCAAGTCCCAGCGGGAGCGAGCGGCGTTGCCGTCAACATCACCGTTGTGAGTCTGGCACAAGCAGGATTCGTCACTGCCTATCCGTGCAATGTCCCGATACCAAATACGTCGAGTGGAAATTTTCTCGCTGCAACCACGCGGGCAACCTCAGGACTCTTCGCACTCGGCCTAAACGGTTCACTCTGTATCTATTCATCACAGACAGCCGACATCATCGTCGACGTCACTGGTTGGTTCGGCGACACCACGGGAGCACGCCTCACGCCGATCGTAGGAACTCGAGTCGTTGATTCCAGGAACGGGACGGGGTGGTCGAACGCGCTCGCCGCAGGTGAGACACGACCGTTCGATCCGACTCTCGGCGGAACACTCGCAGTCGGCTCTACGGCAGTTATCGATGTCGTTGCCACCGGCGCAACTGACTCTGGTTATCTCACGTTCTTCCCGTGCGGAACACCAATGCCCGAGACCTCATCGCTCAATTTCTCGATCGGGGTTGATTCCACCAACTCCGCGATCATCGCTTCCGGCTCCGACGGCACAATCTGCGTCTTCGCGAACGTCGAAACTCAGGTCGTCATCGACGTCATGGGTTCTCTCGGTGCTCCCGGAGCACTGCGATCACTTTCCGTGAGCGGGCACCAACTGAACCCTACGTTCGAACCTGATGGCCATGACTACGGGATCATCTGTTCTGCCACTGGAGAGACGTGGACCATCCAGGGACAAGGTGTTCCTGGCTCATCTGTCTCGGTGGTCGGCGCAGATCCTTCGGGAACGATTTCCGTTGTTGAGAACCAACTCATCACGGTCACAGTCACCCTCGCCAGCGGCGCAACAGATTCTTATTTCATCCGCTGTCTGCCGCATGACTTTTCGAATCTCAACGTCACGCGCAATGACGATCCCACTCCTGGCTGGTACATGATCTCCACCGGATTCGGCGCGTCCGATGGATCAGGAACGTGGACGGTCATTCTCGATTCCCATGGAGCCGTGGTCTGGTACCACCAAACATCGCAGCCGGTCATCGATTTCAAGCGTCTACCGAACGGCAACTTGGCATGGGTCAACATCCTCGGCGCAACATTCGGGACCAATCCAACAGGCGCCTATGAAGAACACGCAGTAAATGGTTCCCTCGTTCGAACATGGTCGACCATCGACACGACAACAGATCACCATGACATGAAGATGCTTGCGAACGGCAACGTCATGATGCTTTCCTACCACCAGCGCACTGGCATCGACGTTTCTGCGCTCGGCGCCGATTTCACGAATTCAGAAACAGTGTTCGACGCATGGATCCAAGAGATCACGCCGGTCGGCGCCGTCGTGTGGGAATGGCACAGCGAGGATCACATTGGCATCTCCGAGACAACTGCGCAGCTCGATGGAGTGAACATACGCGTGGCAGTTTCCGGCGCAGTCGATCTCGTGCACATCAACTCTGTCGATGTCGATCCAACAACTGGTGACCTCATCGTTTCGATGCGTCACACCGACGCAACGTATCGAATTCGTCGTTCGCCCGCACTAGCAGGTGATGGGTCGATCATTTGGAAATTAAGCGGTAACGCTCCCACCGAAGTCGGTGCCCAACACCTGACGCTCGTCGGCGATCCCTACGGTGGCACCCGACGTCAACACGATGCGCGGATTCTCCCGAACGGAAACATCACGATTTTCGATGACGAAAGCGGACGAACTGCTGAAACAGCGAGAGCCGTGGAGTACGCGATCAACAACAACGCCGGAACGGCGACCATGGTTCGAGAGTGGCGTTCTCAGTCCGGTCCATCAGCAGCGATGGGCGGTACTCGACGCCAAAGTGATGGCTCGATTGTGATCTGTTGGGGATCGAGTCCTCCGCTCTTTACCGAAATCGATCCGTTTGGCAGCATCCTTCTAAATGTCGAACAACTCCCAACAGGTGCGGGTTACCGCATCGTGAAGGAGCCCCTGACATCGTTCAATGCGGCAACACTTCGCGCGGCGGTGTCCTGAACTTTTCAGAAGTTCTCGAAGCCGAAGTCAAAATCGATCACTGAACATCGACTGTATTCAGGAAAGTCGTTTGGCGATGCTCAATTCGTGTCCGGCAGGATCAACGATGTGGAAGTACCGCTCTCCCCACGACGCATCTGATGGCCCCATCGATGACGTGTATCCCGTCCGAACGAACGCGTCATAAACGGCGTCAACATCATCGACCCACAGAATGAATCGGCCCCACACGCGAGTTGGTCGAACCCAGGTGGCGTCGAGTTGCAGGTTCAAAAACTGCTCGTTGCCGAGTTTGAGTGTCGTAAATGACGACTGGGCGCCACCAAACACCAGTTCCGATTCCAGAACTTCATAAAACGCGACTGAGGCCGCCATATCGGCGGTGACCAACGTGATCGCATTTATCGACTCAACTCGTCCAGCCATACCTCTCTATTGAGCCACATCAACACGCCCGATCCAAGGGTCAGTCGATAGGACACATGGTTATCGCCCGAACTAGGGTCGCAAAATGGCCTCCAACGTCACCAAACTCTTCCGCGCTCGACTCGTCCGGCTTTCGGTAATCGCAGCGGCAGGTATTGCCGTTCTGACCCTCTCACTCGTGGTTTCGAACGGGTCGGCAACGAACGCCGAAGCCGCAGGTACCAGCAGCACGGCGAACGGCGGAGCGAGTCTTTGCTACGGCGAGGTCGCTATTACCCAACAGAACGCTGACACCGCGACGATCATCGACCAAAACACTGACCTTGTGACACACACATTCGGCGTCGTTGCCACACCGGCTCCAACAGCATTCTCTGGTGATGGCCGACTTTTGTTCGTTGGCGGCATTGGTATTTCCGTCATTGACACTTCAACAAACACAGTGATTCAAACTCTTCCTCTCCCCGGCCTTCATGTCAGTCACCTGACGACAAACTTCGACGGATCGATGCTGTACGCCCTCTCATATGACGGTTCCACAGCAGAACTCACCCTCATCGATCGAACGACGGGATTTACTCTGGCTTACCGCCCGATCGATGCAACTGCTCACTACCCCCTCGACGTACTTCTTTCAGCCGACGGTTCCACGCTTTGGTACATCGACGGCACCTACCCAACCTCCACCGCCATGGAACTGAACCCGGCGACGCTGGCTCTCGTGAGCTCGACCGCTCTTCAGGCGTATTCGACTCAGTCAGCACTCCACGGGAACACGATCTATTTCGGTGATTGGAACGGCAACGGCGTCCTCGCCATGAACACCCAAACCCACGTTCTTGTTCCGGTAGGGCCAACCGGTTTCGTCCGGGCGGTCAACATCTCGCCCGACGGCAACACGATGTATTCAATCAACGGTCAAAGCGCTCAATTGATCGTGACAAATCTCATAACGAATACTTCGATGAGTGGATTACAGCTCAGCACCATTGCCCCACTTCAGTGGATTGCTGGCATTGCAATCACCGCCGACGGCTCAAAGTTGTATGTCAGCAACTCGAATTACGCGCAGGGCGGGCTCATCGCGATTGCCACCGCCTCGCCGAATGCTGGGACGTTCATCCCTATGGAGATTTACGCAAATGCGAGCACCTGTCCGCTCGCAAGCGACCCGGCTTCGATCGTCACGACGACCACCGTGGCCTCTGATCCTGTCGCACCATCGTTCACTGGCTAACCCGCGTGCGGTCTCGCCCTGGGCGCGACACAATCAGTGGATGGCTCTGACCATCACTCCCCTGCCCGCGGCACTTGGCGCAACCGTTACTGGGCTCGATCTTTCGAACGGAATCAGCAACGAACTCGTCGACTTGTTGCATCACGCCTGGTACGAGCATCTGGTGCTGTTCTTTCCCGAAGCGCACCTCACCCTCGATCAACACATTGCGCTGGGCGAAACCTTTGGACGGCTCGCCGCGACAACAACGGGCGACGAGGACTACCGAGGCCAGCCAACGCTCGGGCAGAACGGTGAGGTACTCGTTCTTGATGCGTCAACGCCGCAAGGGCGGGCCAACGCGTGGCACACCGATGTGACCTTTGCAAAGACGCCACCCAACGGTTCGTTGTTAGCGATGCAAATTTGTCCGTCAACCGGTGGCGACACGTTGTGGTCGAACCAATACAACGCGTATGACGCGCTGGCTCCAGCGATGAAACATCTCATCGACGGTCTCGACGCAATGCACGGGCGGCCCGGCCTCACCGGACTCAACCCCCATCCCATGGTGAAGGTGCATCCCGTCACGGGGCGCAAGGCGTTGTTTGTTAATCGGGGCTGGACCACTTCAATCGTCGGGATGAGCCAGACCGAAAGCATCGGCCTTCTTGCGTCACTGTTCAATCATGCCGAAAAGCCCGAGTTCAACACTCGCTGGCACTGGACCTCGGGCGACGCGGCGCTCTGGGATAACCGTTGCACCATGCACTACGCGGTCAATGACTATGAAGAAGCCCCCCGCATTCTTCATCGCGTCACCATTTATGACCGTTAGCCACGTGCACCGGTAGCGTCCTGCCATGGCTCCCGACCCTCACGCCACGCGCCCCACCATCGCGTTGGTCATGATCGTGAAGGACGAGTCTCACATCATCACCGAGGCATTCGAATCGGTGCGCGGATTCATCGATACCTGGTGCATCGTCGATACGGGTTCTACCGACGGAACACAAGACCTCATTCGTGACTATTTCGCTAAGGCCAACATCCCGGGCACTCTCCACGAGCGTGAATGGGTCAACTTCGCCGTCAACCGATCTCAGTCGCTTGAACTTGCACGTGACACCGCTGACTATTCCTTTGTGCTCGATGCCGACGATCTCGTCGTTGGCGAGCCTGACCTCAGCGTGCTTAGCGCCGACGCTTACATGATGCGCATCGGCGATGGCTTCACCTACTGGCGCGCGCAGTTATTCAACAACTCGCGTGCATGGGAATACCGCGGCGTGCTGCACGAATACGCGGCGTGTGCAGAACCTTGCGGTCCCATCGAGCGTCTCGAAGGCGACTATTACATCGACACGCGCCGACTTGGCGCGCGCAACTTGGTCGACGACAAATACGAACGAGACACCAGTGTGTTGCGTGCCGAACTCGAACGCGACCCCAACGATTCGCGCACCATCTTCTATCTGGCCCAAAGTCGATTCGATGCTGGCGACGCAATCGAGGCCTACGACCTCTATACCCGTCGCACCGAGATGGGCGGTTGGGACGAGGAAATCTTCTATTCGCATCTGCAGCGAGCGCGCGCTCTTGAACGAATGGGTGCCGGATGGGAACGGGTGCTCTCGACCTTCCTCGAAGCGTGGAATTTCAGACCCAGCCGGATTGAACCGCTGATCGAGATTGCTAGGCACTATCGATCGACCAGCGAATGGGAACTTGCCTATCTCTTCGCGTCGCGCGCGACAGACGCTGAATTCCCTGACGGAGACCTTCTCTTTGTCGCCGCTGATTGCTATCGCTGGCAAGGACAAGATGAAGGGGCTATCGCTGCTTATTACACCGGTCGCTATCAGGAAAGTTTCGACCACTGTGCATCGTTACTGAACAGCGTGGATCTTCCGCTCGATCAGCGTGAGCGCGTGCTTTCCAACATGATGTTCGCGGTTCCGTTCCTCACGCCCAATACGACTATCCCTGTCGACATCATCGAACGATTGACTGAGCGATTTGCGGCTCCGCGCACCGACCCACAGGTGACGCTCACTATTACGACTTGCAAGCGCCGCGATCTTTTTGAACGCACGATGGACTCGTTCCTTCTGAACTGCCGTGACCTTGAGGCAATCGATCGCTGGGTGTGTATCGATGATTGTTCAAGCGAAGCTGATCGACTTGCGATGATCATGCGGTATCCGTTCTTTGAATTCATCTGGAAGGACGAATCTTCCAAGGGCCACGCCCAAAGCATGGAACGACTCCGCCACGAGGTTTCTTCTCCCTATTGGCTGCACCTGGAAGATGATTGGGAGTTTTTCCTCCCCGACAACTACATCGCGCGCGCACAAGCAATCCTCGAAGATGATCCGTCGATCGCTCAGGTCTTGTTCAACCGGAACTACGCCGAGACAGTTTCCGAATCAGGCATTCCCGGTGGCGAGGTTCGCACAACGGCGATCGGTAAACAGCCGTACCGATTGCACACGTACTTTGAACGTGACACCGAGGACTACATCACCTTCAATCGCGAAGTCGCCCAGGGCGCGGCCAATAACGCGTATTGGCCTAACTTCTCGCTCCGACCTTCGATGATGCGCGCAGATGCCATCAACGACATCGGCGCGTTCTCCAGCGATGCCCCGCACTTCGAGCTTGATTTTGCCGAGCGTTTCACCGCCGCCGGACTTCACAGCGCGTTCTTTGACAGTCTTTGCTCCTTCACCACCGGAACTCTTACGACTGACAAAGGTCCGAGTCGCAAGCCAAACGCCTATGACCTCAACGGCGAACCGCAATTCGGTCACAAGCGAACGACACAGCCCACAACCACCGTTCGACTCACCAGTTTCTGGGCTTCACCGCAAGACCTCGTCACGCAGTTTGAGCGTCAAACAATGGGTGATGGTCGATGGAACAGTATTCAGTTAACCGATGACGATGACGCCGATATCACCGTGATTCTCAACCATCCCGCATCGACACCGGTGGACAAGGCGACATCAATTGTCATTCACATGGAGCCCGAAGCCGGCGTTCGCACATGGGGCCCATGGGCGAACCCGAAGAGTGATGACTTCCTTCACGTTCGTCGCCATGCCCAGTTTCCGAATGTCGCCGAGTGGCACCTTGGTGCAACGTGGGCCGAGCTCGGTGGTGGCCAGCTCGCCGAACCACTCACCAAAACGCGTGATCTCTCAACAGTGATCTCCAACAAACTCAACGATCCTGGCCATCAATTGCGCATCACTTTCGTCCGGCATCTGGTTGCCAACCACGTCGCAATAGATGTGTTCGGACGCGGCGCCATCGAAGGCGTCACGAACCACAAGGGTGAACTCCCCGATCGCGATAAACGTGACGGGCTGTTCCCGTATCGCTATACGTTTGCGGCCGAAAATCATTCCGAACATAACTACGTCACCGAAAAGTTGTTCGACGCAATTCTTTCCGAGTGCCTTTGTTTCTATTGGGGTTGTCCCAACCTTGAGCAACTCGTAAATCCCGATGCGTTTGTTCGCCTTCCACTTGAGGACCCCGTCGAAAGCCAACGAATCATCGAAGAGGCGATCGTCAGTGATCTTTGGTCTCAGCGCATCGATGCCATTCGCGCAGAAAAGAAAAGAATCCTCAACGAGTACCAACTAATTCCCGTTCTTGAGCGAACCGTTCGCGGACTCAACCGATTCAACGCTCTGCCGATTCGTGTCATTAACCTTGACCGTCGACCCGACCGTTGGACCACCATGTCCGAGCACCTTGCACGCTCGACCGATTCACAAACGGCAGCGAAATTCGAACGAGTTGCAGGAGTGTGTGGACTCGATCTCGACCTAACGCCCGAGATTCAACACCTGTTCCGCAACAACGATTTCAACTTTCGTCGCGGAATTATCGGTTGCGCGCAGACGCATCTTGCGTTGTGGCAGGCGATCGCCGATGGTGATGCGGGCATGATGCTCATCGCCGAAGATGACATCGAGCTCGTCAATGAATTCCGAGATCGATTCATTGACGCCCTCGGGCAACTCCCAGACACAAGTGAGTTCGATCTTGCCTTTCTCGGTAGCCACCGCTGGGACTACGCACCTGACCGCACCGACCTTGTCCCCCGCAACTGTTGGCGCCCAATGGTCTGGGAAGACTTCCTCGGCGGAACGTTTAGCTATCTCGTGACCAAGGCTGGGGCGCGCAAACTTCTTGACATCGCCGAGCGAGATGGAATTCAAACGGCGATCGATTGGTTCCCGATGCGGCACGGATCTGAGCTCCGAGCGCTCGAATGCACCCCTGATCTTGTGATTTCTCCGTTGGCGTGGCCGGGACGATCGGGCGACTCGGACATCCAGCATGATTTCGAGGTTCTCCGACCGGCTCCCCCGAAAATTCACGCTCATCACACTGACGCAGCGCATTCTTCAGAGTAACTTCACCACGGCTAGTTCTTGCACAGTTAGAGACCAGGGTGGAGACCCAAAGCGATGGAACGTTCTGACGCTTCAGATCAAACACACCAGAACGATCCCGTCGACGCGAACGAGGAAGCTTCCGTTCGCGAGAAAATCAACTCCACTCCACTTTCTCGACGTCGAGTCATCACCGGGCTTGCCGGTGCCGGCGGACTCTTTGTTGCTCGCAAACTTCTGCCTGGCAATCTGAACATCATCCAGAGCGTCGCTGCTGCGACTGCTGCGGGCGATGCACCAGCCGGTTCGATTACGGCAACTTTTGAATTTGTAAACGGCGATATCACCGTTGCCGGACAATCAACTCTTCCTGCCGGCACACTCGTCACCATGACAATTACCGCATATTTAAACGGTAATTTGATGCCTCCGGG
>CAESAL010000033.1_pt1 | contig 17334 bp, 13 predicted proteins | sample 7263561 | NCBI WGS metagenome assembly CAESAL01 (sample SAMEA6814029, study PRJEB35770) | freshwater metagenome | biome: Freshwater; feature: Freshwater reservoir; material: water | place: Czech Republic | collected 2016-04-20 | depth 30m m | reverse complement strand
GCAGCGGCCCGCGGGCTGCTGGCGCTCTGATCAGTCGCGATAGAACGGGCGATCACCATCGACCGTGCAGCGCCGCATACGACGATGCTGGGGGTAGTGATCAGCGAGCGCACGATGGTTGGTTGATGCTTCGTCCCAAATGGCCACGTCACCGTGCTGCCAGTGCCAACGCACTTGATTGTTGGGATTGTCGATAAGACCTTGCAGATAGCCCAAGAGCAAGTCGCTTTCGGCCCGGTTCATACCGATGATCTGATCCATAAAGTGACCGGCGACGAACAGCGCCTTCTTGCCAGTGACGGGATGAGTCCGAATCAGCGGATGCACCACTGCCGGGTAGTTCGCTTCGAGGTCGGCAATGAGTTGTGCCCCGAAGATTTCTCCGGTGATGCGATCGAATTCCGCGCCACGATGATGCACGACCGACAATCGTTCGCAGATTGCGGCCATCTCGGGACTCAACTGCTCATAGGCGGCGTAGAGACTTGACCACATGGTGTCGCCGCCGGCCGGCGGGATGATGTCTCCGTACAGCACAGCAATACGAGGCGGCTCGGCGATCCAAGTGACGTCGGTGTGCCACGTGTCAGTCGCAGGAGGACTCTCGACAGTGTCCTCGATCACCGACATCGTCGTGTCTCGTCCCATCATTTTGGAAACGGGGAACACCGAGAGCGGTCCCCATCGACCGGCAAAGGCGGCTTGGGAGTCGGCGGTGAGTTCCTGGCCCCGAAGAAAGACGACCTGATAGCGCATAAGCGCTTCGTCGATGGCGGTGAACTCCGCGTCGTCGAGTTCGGTGAGATCGACACCGTCGATCTGAGCGCCGATCCGATTGGAAAGTGGGGTCACCGTGAGTGCAGTGGTCGTCATGTTCGAATGCCTCCGTGTCAGATCAGATTGTGTCAGAGAGTCGTTTACGAGTCGTCGGTGCCGAGCCACATTTCTAGCGATGCATCTTCCCAGTCGTCGGGGCCGACGATGGTGCGGGGCAGCGGCGTCATCACATGAGTGGTTCCACCAATGGTGTACTCGGCGCTTCGGCGTTCCCACGCAACAATGCGCTCATCGGCTTCGCCTTCATCACATAATCCAAGTGCGGTATCGCGATTTCGGTGCAGGCGAATTTGCGCCGGGATGTTGGTCGACCACACCATGACAACTTCGTGCGGGTTCGATACAACTTCATACAGACCAACCGGTTCGTGCTCATATTCGCGCCACAACGGAACGCGTTCGGCAACGTTCGCAGCCAAGAACTCGAGTGCAGTCCCAGCGCGCACGTCGAGTACTTCGTGCACAAAGAGCGTGCCTTTCAATTTCTTTTCGACGAGCTCAGACGTGCTCGGGCTGCCAGGAACACCAGCTAGAAGACGGTCAAAACCGCCGCTGCGCCATTGCGCGGCCTTATCCCACCAGTCGCCATAGAACGCGTTGCGACGTTTCAGATTTAGCCGATCGACATTGCGGCCCCATGACTCCCAGCCCTTGTCGCCGCAGTCCCAAATGTTGATGACCTGAGGCCAACGGCCACCTCCTTGCGCGCAGACATAGAAAGCGCCAAGGAGATTGTTCATCTCCGGCATACGCAGCACTGGGTCTTGCCACAAGTGCTCCATATAGTCGTACTGGCCTTGACCAACGACATCGACGACTTCATGCAAGTACACACTGCGCTTTGCCATGACTTCCCCTCAGTGAGTGATCGCCGAAACCTACCGGGCAAACGCGAAGAGGGCGCCAGCCGAAGCTGACGCCCTCTTCACTAACTGTGATCGCTCTATTACTTGGTGATCGGGTACCAAGTGGCGTCTACAGGAACCCAGCACTGAATATCCACTGGGCAGTTGTTGTAGGTGCCATTGGCATTCTTTGCGGTGCCCGTGGGTGCCGCTGTGAGCTTGTCGCCATGGACGACCGTGGCAATCCAGGTCTTGCCTGGTTCCTGTGATCCCTTGCCGTTGGAGCCGAGGGCCACATTCACTTCACCGAGGCCGCGCACGGCCTTCATGAAGCTTTCACGGGTGAGCTTCTTGCCAGCCTTTTCGAGAGCAGGCTTGATCATATTCACGAACGTGCACTCATTCGGTGGATAATCAGAAGCCACCTTGAGGCCGTCGGGAAGGGTACGGGTCTCGCCGGAAGGAATGCCTGAGTAGGACTTTGCGCCACCGAAGTCATTCGCGGTAAGTGCGTCGAACTTCGCACGACACTCTTTCTCGAACGCGGTTTCGGTTCGAAGCTTGCCTTCGCTCGTGACTGAATCACCCATCGCCGTGAAGCAAATGCCACCAACGGCTGAAGGCTTAAGGCTCTTGGCGCCGTAGGCCGTGCACATTGAGGAAGCTACGTCGAGGAACGTCAACTTCCAGTTATTGCCACCTGCGTTGTCCCAGAAGCCGCCTGAAGCGGTGAACTGAAGCGCAACAACCACGTTGGCAATATTGGCTGCTTTGAAGGTGTTTACGGCAGCAGCGGATTCGGTGTTCTGAATACCCGTGTCGCCCTGAAGGGTATTGACCTGAGCAACGGTGATCTTGTTGCCATTGGCTTCAAGAAGGGACTTGGCAGAAGCGACGGCTGCAACATGCTCTGGGCCATTACCGGCGAGGACGCCAACAGCGGCACCCTTGGCGATCTGACCAGACTTGATCGCAGCAGCAACTCCGGAGCTGGCGCTGACTTCAGCCGAAGGCTGAATCGAGGTGAGCCAACCGGTGTCATGAGCAGACTGCGGGGCAACGTCACCAAAGAACATGGGAACGCCCGCAGCAGCGATGCATTCGACGTACTTGGCGCCCAAACCGCTGGGAGCGATTACCGCGAAGACTGGGTTGTTGATGGTGGCATCGTCACAAACCTTCTGCGCAGTAGCCGGCTTCACCGGGTCCCATGTCATGACAACGCTTTCAATCTTGCGGCCATTAATGCCACCGGCGGCGTTCCATTCATCAAAGTATGAAGTAACACGCTTTGAAAGGTTCCCCGTTGTGAGCGCCGGGGCGAGCGAAATGCCTGCCGCACGGAGACCATCGAGATCGGAAACCGCAACAGCGATCTTGATAGTGGTGTCGGTGACACCAGTGGTGTCGCCACCGCCGGAACTGCTATCGGAGCTGGAGCATGCAGCCAAGCCAGCTGTGAGCGTGAATGCGCACACAACGGCGACGACCGCAGTCCAGGTACGTGAACGTGCCATGAAGGTCTCCCCCTGAGGATTTCTAGATGAGTCCCGCGATTGCGAGAATCGAAACTCTAGCAAAAACCTGAGCCGAAGGTGACCGGCGTCACGGTTCTTGATATTCCGCTAGGTTTCCCTCGGGGTTTGGGGCAGAAACCGCTCGCGGTGGGTTGCCCCTCGAAGCAAGAATGAGGAGAACTGTGCCTTCCACCGAACAGGGTGAAACAAGCAATCAGGGGCTTTCTAGCCTTACATCAGCGATTTTTGACGAGGAACAGCAGCGACTCGATGCCGCGTCCGAAGAAGCGGTGACGCTGCCCGACGATCTCCTCCCAGGAGTTGGCGGAAAGGGCATGCGTCTCAGCGAGGGTCTCCGCCAAGGCGGCGTGAGCATGATCGTCCTGCTTCTTCTTCTTATTGTCGTTGAAGAATTCCAGCAAGTGGCACTGCTGGTTCTCGGGCCCGACATCCAAGAAACTCTCAAGATTTCCGACACAATCCTCCTCGGATTAATCAGTTTCGGCGGTGTTGTGTTGGTTCTCACATCATTGCCATTCGCTTGGCTTGCCGACCGCTATTCACGCACCACGGTCCTCGCTGCTGCCACGGCGGTCTGGGGCATTTTTGGTATGGCCATCGGATTCATCGTCAATCCATTTCAAATGGGTATCGCCACCGCAGGCACCGGCATCGGCAAGGCGGCCAACATTCCGATTGCCCCGTCACTTATTGCCGACCAGTACCCGATCGGTGTTCGTACCCGCATGTTTGCAACACAAACACTCGGTCGCCCGATTGGCCAGGTAGTCGGTCCGATCGTCGCCGGCGGCATCGTCGCTATCGCAGGAAACAAAGCAGGCGATTGGCGCTGGGTGTTCTGGCTGTTCGGAATCCCCGCATCAATTTTGGCAGTCGCGTTCCTCATCAAGCGTGAACCACGTCGCGGACGCAACGAGCGAGAGGCCGTATTCGGGGCCGAAGTTGCCGACGACGCCATCGGCGATGGCCCAGTGCGCCTCAGCGCAGCCATGGCCCGCCTTAAGAAGGTGCGCACCTTCTATTTCCTCGTGGTCGGTATCGGCGTGCTCGGCTTTGCCCTCGTCGCCGTGCCTGCCACTTTCAACCTGATGATGAAAGACGTCTATGGCTACGACGCTCTGCAACGCGGATGGATTCTCTCCATCACATGGTCGGTCTCCGTCATCGCCATTCCTTTAGGTGGCCGCTATGGCGAACGCCTTTTCCGTAAAAACCCGCCGTCGGCACTCAAGCTCATGGGCGCATCAATACTTCTTTACGGGCTGTTTCTCACCATCGGGCTTCGATTTGAATCGGCCGCGATTCTCATTGCATTTTTCGCAATCGGAAACGCGTTCCAAGGAATGGCGTTCACACAGATGGGCCCCACCATCTCGGCAGTGGTCCCCTATCAAATGCGAGCCCAAGCCTTCTCTATGGTCGGCGTCTACATCTTCCTTATGGGTGGCTTCTTCGGCGGGCTTCTGACCGGTGCGTTCTCTGATGCATTTGGACAGCGCACGGCTCTCACCGTTGTCGTTCCGCCCGCCGCACTCATCGGTGGACTCATGATCATCTACGGATCCCGCTATATGAAGCGCGATATCTCCCTCACCGTTTCGGAACTCATGGAGATGCAAGAAGAACAAAAGCGCATGGCTGCGGACCCCGAGAACGTTCCTGTTCTTCAGGTGCGCAATGTCGACGCTTCCTATGGAACTCTGCAGGTTCTTTTCGACGTGAGTTTCGAGGTCAAGAAGGGTGAGTGTCTTGCCCTTCTTGGCACCAACGGCGCCGGCAAGTCCACGATTCTGAGGTCTATCAGTGGCTTGTTGAACCCCGACCGTGGTGTTATTCGCATGAACGGTCGGACGATCACCCTCGTCGACCCTCAATATCGTGTTGCTCTAGGAATGATGCAAATTCCTGGCGGCGAAGCAGTGTTCCCGTCGATGTCGGTCGCAGAGAACCTCGAACTCTGGAGCGAACTCATCGAAGACAAGAAGAAGCGTGCGGAACGAATCGACGCAACGTTTGAGTCCTTCCCTGAACTTCGTCATCTGATTGATTCAAAAGCCGGTTCTCTCTCGGGCGGTCAGCAGCAGATGCTTGCCCTCGGTAAAGCCATCATGCTTGAACCCGACCTACTTCTCATCGATGAGTTGTCACTTGGACTCGCACCAATTGTCGTACAGCGATTGCTCGGCATTGTTGAGAAACTGAAAGAACAGGGAACAACGATGGTGCTTGTTGAACAGTCTGTAAACGTCGCACTCTCAGTCGCCGACCGAGCAGTGTTCATGGAGCGTGGCCAGGTGAAGTTCGAAGGTCCCGCCCAAGAATTGTTGGAGCGCGATGACCTCTTGCGGGCCGTGTTCCTTAGCGGAGAGGGTGCCTGATCATGATGTTTGGACTCACGTTAAGCGGAGACATTGTTTTCTCCGGACTCATTCAAGGCCTCGTCTACGCACTTGTGGCGTTTGGCCTTGTCCTCATCTTCCGAGCAACAGGCGTTATCAACTTTGCTCAAGGCCAAATTGGCGCGTTCGGCGGTTACGCCATGGCGTTGCTTTTTGTTCAGTACCACGTGCCCTACGCATGGTCGGTACCGATTGCACTCGCGTCGGGCGTACTCCTTGGTGTGGCCTCGGAACTCATCCTTCGTCGATTGTTCACCCAGCCGCGCCTGCTGCTTTTTGTCGCAACGCTCGGGCTCACCCAACTCATCCAGTTACTGCAGTTGCGGCTTCCGATCCCCGATGGCAAAGAAGCCGCTGTCACTTATCCAGTGCTCTTTAGCGGCAAGTGGCAGATCTTCGGAGTCACTGTCACAGGCCCGATGATCACGATCATCGTCGCTGTTCCGCTGCTGATGCTTGGCCTGACAGTGTTGCTTCAGAAATCAAAGTTCGGCCGGCAGGTTCGAGCCACCGCTGACAATGCACCTTCGGCGCAACTTGCAGGCATCTCGATTCGTTCCGTATCGACCAAAGTCTGGGCCCTCGCTGGTTTCCTTGCGGTTGTTGCTGCGCTACTCATCGCACCCGTGCAGGGCGGCAACATCGCAACCGTCAGTTCCGCACTCGGCCCAAGCCTTCTGCTCCTCTCGCTGACAGCAGCGATGTTTGGCCGAATGCGTTCATTCGGATGGACCGTCATCGGCGGAATCATCGTCGGCATCATCAACATGCTCTTCGTTACCTGGGGTCAGGTCGGCGAGGTTCCCCAAGGTTCCAATGTTCTCGCCATCTTCGTGATCTTGCTCCTGCTCATCTTGTTCAATGGCAAGTCAAGTGGCATGAGTGCCGATGAATGGCAGCTCACCACCAAGCTGAAAGCAGCAAACGAAGACCTCCGCAAGCACCCGCTGTACCGGGCCTCGACCATTATCGGGATCGGCCTTCTTGTCGGCGGCGCACTTCTTCTCCCGCAACTGTTCGACAAGCCCACCGACTGGCTGCGCTATGCAGAAATCATGGTGTGGATTATCGCTGCACTGTCGGTCACCGTGCTCACCGGATGGGCCGGACAGTTGTCGTTGGGCCAATTCGGATTCGTCGCCATCGGCGGTTACTTCACCGTGAAGTTCTCCGGGGGCATGCCCGTTCCTGTCGCTATTTTGTTCGGTGTCGCCGTCGGTGCCATTGCTGCGCTCATCATCGGTGTGCCGGCATTGCGAATAAAGGGGCTGTTCCTAGCGGTAATCACGCTTGGCTTCGGTCTGATGGTCCGCAATTGGCTCATTTTCAACGGTGCCCTTTCCGGCTCGGGAGCAATCGCCAACCTTCACGTCAATCGGGCAAAGGGCTACAACCTTCTGTTCTGGAACGTGAAGGGCAACAACTTCCATGGGGTGTATTGGTTCTGTCTTTTTGTGACTGTCATCGCCATTTTGCTGGTGTGGCAGATCCGACGAACAGGCGTTGGTCGTTCGATCATCGCGGTGCGAGACAACGAACTCACCGCCGCGGCGTACACCGTCTCCCCCACCGCGAAGAAGATCATCGCGTTCGCGGTTTCAGGTGGTCTCGCAGCTCTCGCTGGTGGCCTTCTTCCGCTGCTTTCGGCTCAGTTGGAACTCAGCCCCAACGGCGGTTGGTTCGACGTTGAACAATCACTTCGGGTCGTTGCCGTGGCAGTCGTCGGCGGTATCGCTTCAATCACTGGCGCCATTCTTGGCGTCATAGTGATCGTCGCGATCCCAATTCTTTTCGACGGAACTCCACAGGTGAAGTTGTTTGCCAGCAGTATCGGCATGCTCGTCGTGCTCCTGTATTTCCCTGGTGGTCTTATTTCGATTATCCACTCAGGTCGCGATCTTCTTTTGGGCTGGCTTGCCAAGCGCACTGGTTGGGAACCAAAGCGAAATACGCAAGTTGGTTCCGTCAGTTCACTGGCATCGGTCAAAACCCATGACGAGAGCAGTGCGATGCCTCTTGTGGCAACCGATGTCACTGTTCGCTTCAGCGGGCGAGTTGTTGTCGACGGCGCATCTATCACGGTCAAGCCTGGCGAGATTGTTGGCCTCATTGGCACCAACGGTGCCGGCAAGTCAACGCTCATGAACGCGATCAGTGGTTTCGTTCCAAGCTCTGGCACCATCGAAATCTTTGGCACCGAAGCTCACAATCGGTCCGCTCCTCACCGAGCTCGTCTCGGTATCGGCCGTGCGTTCCAGAATGCTCGTTTGTTTGCGTCGTTGAGCGTCCGTGAAACTCTCATGGTTGCGTTGGAAGCACGAGAGCGCTCCTTACTCGTTCCTTCGATGCTTTCGCTTCCGCCTTCACCGCAACGTGAGAAGCGCAAGCGCAAGCAAGCCAACGAGATCATCGGTTACCTCGGACTCTCCCGTTACGCCGATGCCCTCTTGGGCGAACTCTCCACTGGCACTCGACGCATCGTCGAGCTCGGTGCATTGTTAGCCCTCGATAGTGAACTGCTGCTTCTCGATGAGCCCACTGCTGGTGTGGCCCAGAAGGAAACAGAAGCATTCGGGCCACTCATCGAATCGATCCGCAAGGAACTCGGTGCGTCGATCCTGATCATCGAACATGACATGCCAATGGTGATGTCGATCTCTGACCGGATCTACTGCCTCGAAGCCGGCTGTGTCATCGCCGAGGGCGAACCCAAAGCGATCCGCAGCGATCCTGCGGTCATTGCGTCCTACCTCGGCACTGACGAACGAGCCATCGCCCGCTCTGATTCGTAGTTTCCAGGACCAAGCACTCACCATGCTCTAGCCGTCGGCGAGGATCTTCATGACCTCGTCGGCGGGACGGCCTGTGCGCAGCAACTCCGCCATGATCTTCATCGGTCGGTCGATGTGAGTGAAGAAGCCGTAATAGCCCTCGCACAGATAGTTGAGGCCGTCTTCGCCGTCGGCTGTTGTCGTAAACCGATTACGCGGGCATTCGCCATGACAGGCAAACCGAACCTCGCAATTCACGCACTGCGAGGGCAAGGTCGTCGCCTTTGCTGCGCCGAATGCTTGTTGTTGGGGTGACGCAACCATCTCGGCCAAGTGCTGTGTGGCGATGTTGCCCAAAAGGAAATCTGGCTCAACGTAGTGATCACAGGAATACACGTCACCGTTGTGTTCGAGGGCGATAGCAGTCCCGCAGGTTTCCGAAAAGATGCACATCGACGATTGCATTCCAAGCCATGCTCCGAGCGCCGCATCGAATGACGGAATGAAGACCTCGCCTACGTCGTTGTGCACCCACTCGTCGAACACCGCGGTCAGGAATTTCCCCCATTGAGCGGGCGTCACGGAGCGTTCCGTGACCAGTGAGCCCTCTTGGAGATAGAGCGGACGTTCTGATGCCCGCTCGCCCCAGCCCGCATCAGCCTTGTCGATGAGTTCTGGGGTGGCTCGCTCGACAATGGGAATCAACTGGATGAATCGAACTCCGAGGTCGTCGCGGAAGTGCTTGTACACCTCGAGGCCATGATCGGCGTTGGCGGCATGCACTGAACACAGCACGTTTGTGGCCACATTGTGATGTTGCAGCAACTCCCACCCTGCTTTTACGCGCTCGTAGGTAGGGCGACCTTGCTTGTCGACTCGAAACGCATCATGCATCGCAGGAGGCCCATCAACAGAAAGGCCCACGAGCACCTGCTCGGCAGCGAGAAACTCACACCACTCGTCGTCGAGCAACGTGCCATTTGTTTGCAGGGTGAATTCCAGGATGCGCTGTGGACCAGCGATCTCCTTGGCCTTGGCCACAAGGCGCCGGTAGAACTCCACCCCCATCAACGTGGGCTCCCCGCCCTGGAAGGCAATCGTGATCTCTCTCGTCTGATGAGACTCGATCAGTTGCGTGAGATAGGCCGCAACGAGATCATCGGACATGCGAAAGCGATCGCCGGGATAGAGCTGCTCTTTCGAAAGGAAGAAGCAATAGGTGCAATCAAGATTGCAGATCGCTCCGGTCGGCTTGGCCAACACGTGGAACGCAGGAGGGAACCCCTCCGGCCACGTGGGCGGGAGTTCCGGAGCACCTTTTCGGCCGATGGAAACCGGCTGACTCACGCCGACCAGCTCATTGTGAGGCGAAGAACGCTTCGAGTTCGAGAGCGAGGTCGCGGAATGGTGCACCGGAAACGTCAACAACTACCGAATCGAGTCGACCTGTGAAGTGGAACGGAGCGAAGTACGTGTCATCAACCGGCGTTCCATCGTCGAAACCGACACAGAAATACTCGCCAAACAGGTGGTACGAATAAATCGTTGTCTGTGGGATCTCGCCAGAGGCGACGATCTCACCATCGACGAGTAGATCTACCGTTCCAGCGAACTGTCCGGTTGGTGTGAAGGAGTAGCCAAGAGTGTGATGACCTTCAGGTAGCGGAGGCGAAGAAACTCGGAATCGCTGCGCGCCCAGGAAGTTATGCACGTAGTGCAGGGCATTGTCTTGCATGTAGAGCGCGTAACCGCCGAAACGGCCGCCGTGGGCCACAAGCACGCCCTCGTCGTCGCCCGAGTACTCGACATCAGCGACAGTGATCGATGGGCGATGGCGAATATCAACCGCTGCAGGCGTCGCCACTGGGGCACCTGGGCGATAGACGTAACGGGGTCGCAGTGCATAATGCGCAGGACGTTCAACCTGCACAGGGCGGCTTGAGTGCAACGGCAGCGCTCCGTGCGCACCAGCTTCGGCCCACCAGCGGTCGACCATCTCGCGCAACTTCTGAGGATGTGCTTCAGCGAGGTCATGACTCTCAGAGAAATCCTCGGCGACGTGGTAGAGCTCCCAGCGATCGTCGTCGAAGGCAATGTCGGGATCGATTCCAGGGACATACAACTGGCCCCGCATCGGGTGATAGGCAACGGCTTTCCAGCCCTCGTGGTAGATCGCTCGGCAACCGAGAAGCTCGTAGTACTGCGTCGTGCGCTGGGTCGACGTATCGGCCACGGAGAACGACTCAAGGAGGCTCTTGCCCTCGATCGGCTTCTGAGGAACCCCCTCGAGCACGTCGGGCATCTCGATACCGAGTGCATCGAGCACCGTCGGCATGATGTCGATCACGTGGAGATACTGGGTGCGAACTTCTCCGCTCCCATTGGTGCCGGCAGGCCAGTGAACGATCAGTGGATCGGCGACACCGCCTTCATGGCATTCACGCTTCCAGCGTTGGAATGGCGTGTTTCCGGCATGGGCCCATCCGTACGGGTAGTGCCCATGTGATTCAGCAGTGCCAAGCAATTCGACATTGGGCAGGACGGCGTCAAGCGTGAGTGGCACGCCGTTATACCAAGCAACCGAATTGAACGCGCCATGCTTATCGCCCTCAGGCGAGGCGCCGTTGTCGCTCATCACAACAACGATGGTGTTATCGAGTTCGCCAATTGCTTCAAGATGATCAAAAACTCGACCAACGTGATGGTCGGTATGGGTCAGGAAGCCGGCATAGACCTCCATCATGCGCGCATAGGCACGCTTTTCGATATCGGGAAGCGTGGCCCACTCTTGAATCCACTCTGGACGCTCGGTGAGTTCGGTTCCTGGAGGAAGAATACCGAGATCAAGCTGACGCTGATGCGTTGCCGCACGCCATTCATCCCAGCCCATATCGAATTTGCCCGCGTAGCGATCAATGAACTCACGCGGGGCCTGATGGGGCGCGTGACATGCACCCGGAGCGAAGTACAAGAAGAACGGTTTATCGACCGTGACATTTCGCAGATCGTTAATGAACTCAATTGCACGACCGGCAAGATCTTCTGTCAGGTGGTAGCCGTCCTCGGCTGAATAAGGCTGTTCGACAAAGTGATTATCGGAAACGAGATCCGGTGCGTACTGATTCGCTTCCGCACCCATGAATCCGTAGAAACGTTCAAAGCCTCGACCAAGCGGCCAACGCTTGCGCGATGCAGCGAGGTCTGTTTCTTCGCGAGGAGCAAGATGCCACTTCCCAACTGCCATTGTCGCGAAGCCGTTGTCACGAAGCACCTCGGAGATGAAGCCGGTGTCTTTATTGATGCGGCCATCAAAGCCAGGGAAGCCAGTGGCGTTATCGGCGATGCCGCCCATACCGGTGGTGTGCTGATTGCGACCGGTGAGCAGACAAGCTCGCGTCGGCGAGCACATCGCCGTTGTGTGAAAACTTCGGTAGCGCAAACCTTCTGAGGCCAGACGATCGAAGTTCGGCGTTTCAATGTCGGAACCGAAGCAACCAATCTGCGCATAGCCAACGTCGTCTAGAACGACGAAGACGACATTGGGCGTACCCGCTGGCGGAAGCACCACATCGGGATACGCCTGAACAGATTCGTTGAGGGTTCGACCCACAACTCCAGAGAATGATTCGCCATCTCGGTAGGTCAGCATCGGTTCCTCACATAAATGATGACTCGGCGGTGAGACCGAGTTCAGGCCAAGCCCCCACGACTATGGGCTGCATGTTTCCATAACCAACGCCGCCACCAATGGGATCGGTGATGCGCACAGTGGTATCACGAATTTGGTGAAGCTTTCGAGCAGTTTCTGGCTCGGTGCAATCGGCAATGCGTTCACCCTCGACATTGAGTTCGCCGCGCCATTCGCCGTGGTGATGGCCGTTCCAGCCGAAGTACAAACCGGCGCCGAGATGAAAGCCGGTATCGCCAAGAACTTCGACCTCGAAGTTGCGAGCGGATCCATCACTCATCGTGGCGAGGATCTTTCCGCCCTTGAGACGCCGATTCGACGTGTCGTAGGTGAAGTCTTGGTCCACATCGGCCATATGCGTGACCGAGCCATCGGTTTCTTCGATGATCGCGGTGACGTTCTTTTGCAAGAAACCAGGCAACACCGTTTTCGCAACATTGAAGAACAGTCCGTAGTGACTGCCATCAGGGCGCTCCATGAGGATGGGGCTCCAGAAGAACTGGAACTGTCCTCCGTCGAGTCCGCGTTGCGGTTCCATATCGGTCGGTGGTTCGCCAACGTCGTAGCGCACACCCCACGAGTGATCACGGGTCGACACCCATGTGTCTGGGTTCATCTCGGTACGCACGCCATCGACCTCGACCCAACCGCTACAGGTTCCGATCTGGTGGTAACGAACCAATTCTGAGGCAACCCGGAACATTGAGCGGTTATGCGTACGTTCTTCAACCATCGGCGGGATGATGCTCTCGAACAACCAATCGAACGCGATTGGTTGCGTGTCGTTGGGTTCAAGTACGAAACGGATCTTCTTGAGAGGTTCCACGATTTCATAACGAATCGGGCCACCACCAAGAAGTTCAGGCGCATCGGAAAGTCGACGGCTCATACGAACGGTGGTTTGTTCACGGCCACGAGAAACGCCGCAATAGGCATCCATCACGTTTCGGTTGGTGTATTTACCAAGACCGAAACCGAGTTGCAGGCTCCCGTCTTTGGCCATAGCCATGGCACAGACCTTTTCGGTCCAGGCCAAATCACTGGTGCCAACAACGGCGATGGTGTCGACAATCTGATGTTGGAACCATTCATCGCCCGAAGTCAGTGGTCCGATCGGATTGGCCATGATGTCCCCCAGATTTTGTTGTTCAGAGTGGAGTAAAGCGAAACGTTTTAGAGAAGCCAGCGCGAAATCGCATCGATCACACACGCAGGACGTTCTTCGCCCTCGATCTCGATCGTGATGCGCATCAGCGTTTGCAGGCCGCCCTTCACTTCTGTGACCTCAACCAGTTCGGCTCCAGCGCGAACGCTCTGACCGACTTTTACCGGCGACGGAAAGCGAACCTTGTCGACGCCGTAATTGATGCCGGCAGAGAAACCTTGAACTTCAACGATCTGCGGAAGAAAGAAGTTCGACAACGACATCGTGAGATAACCATGCGCGATCGCCGCTCCGAAGGGGCCATCTTTGGCTCGCTCAGGATCAACATGAATCCACTGATGATCGCCAGTGGCATCGGCAAACATGTTGACGCGGTCTTGTTCAATCTTCAGCCAATCACTGAAGCCGAGGTGAGTTCCTTCAGCAGCACGAACTGCATCGGGTCCGTCAATGAGCGTGGTCATAGTGATCTCCAGGAGACGAGTTCAGGAACCGGGGTTGCGACCAGCGAGACGATCGAGAGTGGTTTCCGCTTCAGCGATGATGCGGCTCACAACTTCAGCAGCCGAAGGAAGATCATCGATCACGCCAACGACCTGACCAGTGGGAAGGATGCCGGCATCGAGTTCGCCATCGACCAAAGTTGCTTTGGTGAGGATCGGTGTATTGCCCGCCATGATGACCTCGGCCCATGGCATATCCATGCGCTTTTTCATATCGAGGCCCTCTTTGGCCATCTGAATCCAAGAGAGGCCCGTGTACTTCCGGAACTTCGCCGCATTCGCAATGGCTTTAGGAACTGCGGTGATCGCTGATGCGCCGTCCATCTGATCGACCAACTTGGTGCGGATCACTCGATGGGGTGCGCCATCAACCTTGGTTGTGACGACCGTTCCCGTTACTGCGGTGCCGAGATATTGCTTCTTGACTTCCATCGGAACTGCGGAATCGGAGGTGAGAAGGAAGCGCGTGCCCATGGCAATACCACTGGCCCCGTAGGCAAGCGCCGCAACGAGGCCTCGGCCATCGAAATAGCCACCAGCAGCAACAACAGGAACGCGACCGCCGACAACATCGACGACCTCAGGCAGAAGCAGAGAGGTTGGGACAGAACCCGTGTGGCCGCCACCTTCGCCACCCTGCACGAGGATGGCGTCGACACCCCACTCCATGACTTTCTCAGCATGACGTTTTGCACCGATCGACGGCATCACCTTCACGCCGTGATCGTGCAAGTACTCAATGAGATCTTTTTTCGGAGCCTGGGCGAATGATGCAACCGGAATACCCTCGGCAACAAGAAGCTTGAGGCGATCCATGATGTCGTCGGCATCGGCGCGCATGTTGACGCCAAACGGGGCAGTCGTTCGTTTCTTGGTTTCAGCAATCGCCACAACAAGTTCGTCATAGGTCATAGTTGCCGAAGCGATTATGCCGAACGCCCCGGCGTTGGACGTGGCCGAAACGAGTTTCGGACCCGCGACCCACCCCATGCCGGTCTGGACGATCGGGTACTTCGAACCAAGAAGTTCAAGCAGCGGGGTCGTGAGCGCGGGATGCATCAGGCGGCCGGAAGTTCGCGATCGCGGAACGACTTCGGATCGAGCACCTCGCGCAACACGCGAAGTTCCTCATCGGTAGGAAGTCGAGTCGCGGGGACGTCGGAAGGAATCACGAGTTCGAAAGAACACGCGGCGACCACGTCATCGATCGACACCCCGGGATGGAGCGAAGCCACGCGCATGTGGTGATCGGGAGTGTTGAAGTCATAGACCGCGAGGTTGGTGACGACACGACGAATCTCGTGATGGGCCTTGACCCAATCACCAAGTTTTGCGGCACGGTCGTAGCCAATTCCAGAAACCGTGTCGACCTTTTCCACGAAGACACGATTGGTCTGATTACCAATGAAATACGAGGTCGTGTGGTTGATCGTGTTGCCAGGAGCTCCACGAACACCGAGAAGCTGCGACTTCGGCTTGTTCCAGTCGCCAATATTGGCAATGTTCTGATTGCCGAACGTGTCGATCTGGCTTGCACCCATCACCACATGGCGACGACCGCCCCACAGGGCATCGAACACCGTGCGGAACGGAATCCAACCTTCAACCTGCTTGTCGGTACCGCCGACAGGAAGATCGTTGGCGACGAAAAATGCTTCGCCATCGCTTACGAGAAGTTCTGGTTCAAACGTGGCGCGAGCCAGTCGTGCACCGAGCATTGGAATTGTGCCCATACCGGAAGCGAAGATCTCGCCATCGCCACGGAAGGTGTCAGCTACAGCTGCGACACAGATTTCGCCAAGCGTTGCATCGCTCATCGGGCTGCCACCGCCTTCTGATAGTCGGCTTCAGAGCCGGAGAGATAGGTGTCGACAAAGGCCTTCCAGGTTTCTGGATCCTTGGCGGCGTCGGCGTATTCCTTCTGGAACTTCTCGTCACGCTCGTAATCGGGCTGACAGTTCGTGAAGTGCGCTCCGTTCGGAGCTTCGATCACACCATCGACCATTGAACGGTTGATCTTCATGGTGTGGATCGTGCCGTTCTTCAGAAGTTCTTCGGTGGGAACGATCTTCTCAGCGGAAAGGAATCGTCGACCAACTGCAGCTGCACCGAGGAACAGGTCATCGAAATAAAGATCGGGGCCGAGGAACTGGGCATTGCCGCGTTCGTCGGCCCGATTGAGATGCACGAATGCGGCATCGAGATTGAGTGCCGGAACGGCAAGGAGTTCCTCGCCATCGGCGTAGGGCGACTTCACGGTGCGAAGGCTTGGATCGTTCTTCACAACATCGGAACCGAGACCAGCACGTGTGGGAAGGAATGGAAGGCGAAGCGCCGCGGCGTAGAGGCCCCATTGCAACATGCCTTCGTCGTACTCCACGACCTCGGGAATCGTGCCGTTCTGGCGAGCAGCGCGGAAGTGCGGTTCAAGGGCGATTGAATCGAGCGATACAAAGCCGTACACGAGACGTTTGACCTTGCCAGCCGCACACAGCAGACCAACATCGGCGCCGCCGTAGGAAACGATGGTGAGATCTTTGAGGTTGGAACGGAGCAGCGCCCGCACCAACGACATCGGTTTGCGACGGGAACCCCATCCACCGATGCCAATTGTCATTCCATCAGAAAGCGTGGCGATCGCTTCATCTTCGGTCATGCGCTTGTTGGCCATTTACTTCTTTCCCTTCTCGGACTTCGTTGCTCCACTTGAGCCTGCCGACTTTCCTTCAGCAACGAAGTCGTTGCGCAGTTCGTCGGCCACGCCGGAGAGATTCAGTTCAAACGTGAAGCCTTGTTCGAATCGATAGGACTTCTTGACGTCCCAAAGGTCGATGCCATTGAGACTTTCCTTCGCAGCACGGATCACCGTTGGTGATTTTGCAGCAATATTGCCCGCAATTTCTCGAGCTGCTGCAAGCAGTTCATCGCGAGGAACAACGCGAGCGACCGAGCCCCACGCGTGCAGCTGCTGTGCGGTTGCGTTGGCCGATGTGTAAACCATCTCACGCATCTTGTGTTGCGGAACAAGGCGAGAAAGATGAGTGGCTGCGCCAAGCGCGCCACGATCTACCTCGGGAAGTCCGAAGAACGCATCGTCGGAGGCCACGATGACGTCGGCATTTCCCACGAGGCCAATGCCGCCACCGACACAGAATCCGGCCACCGCTGCGATAACGGGGACTTCACACTCGTACACCGCAGCAAAGGCGTGGTAGCAGCCCTTATTGGCACCAATGAGGGCATCGAATCCCTCGGTGTTCTGCATTTCCTTGATGTCGACCCCGGCGTTGAATCCCCGACCCTCAGACCGGAGAATGACCGCTCGAACGGAGCGATCGGCCCCGAGTCGGCGGATTTCATCGCCTAATTGGAACCACTCCGCCACGGTAAGGGCGTTGACTGGCGGACAGTTCTGCACGACCTCGGCAATGCCGTCCGCTCCGATGCTCACTTCGATACCCATAGGGGGTCGACGCTAGCCGGTGACCTCACAATCAGTCAGATGGAGGAGGCCATCTGAGAAGCCCTGCGGGCCCGGTTGTAGGGTTCGCCCATGGCGCTTGAGATCGACCTCACGGGACGCTCTGT
>CAESAL010000030.1_pt1 | contig 17985 bp, 15 predicted proteins | sample 7263561 | NCBI WGS metagenome assembly CAESAL01 (sample SAMEA6814029, study PRJEB35770) | freshwater metagenome | biome: Freshwater; feature: Freshwater reservoir; material: water | place: Czech Republic | collected 2016-04-20 | depth 30m m | reverse complement strand
GCCAGCGGTGGCACCAATGATGAATCCCTTTGCTTGTGCATCGGCAGCAGCCCAGATGAGATCGCCAACACGTTGGAACCCAAACATTGAATACAGCGTGAAAAACGGAACCATCGGGACGCCACGAGTTGCGTAACTCGTGCCGGCGGCAGTGAAACTCGCAAGCGAACCAGCTTCTGTTATTCCCTCTTCGAGAAGCTGCCCGCTTTTTGATTCAACATAGGAAATCAGAAGTTCGTGATCGACGGGCTCGTAGAGCTGTCCTTGTGACGCATAGATCCCAAGTTCGCGGAACAGAACTTCCATTCCGAATGTGCGCGCTTCATCGGGGATGATGGGCACAACTCGAGGGCCGAATTCTTCGGCGCGACAGAGACCGCGAAGCAAGCGAGTGAAAGCCATTGTGGTGGAGACCGCTTGGGTCCCAGAACCCTTGGCGAACTCTTCGTAGACCGTTGGGTCGGGGAGGGTGAGCGGACGTCGGATTTCCAATGAACGACTGGGGAGAGGTCCGCCGAGTTCAGAACGACGTTGCGCGAGGTAGAGCGCTTCGGGCGAATCGGCCGGTGGCCGATAAAACGGTGGAGCGTCGGCATCGATAACCGCATCGGGAATCTGATCGGTGAGTTGCAAGCGGTCACGGAACTCAATGATCTGATCGTGGCTGAGTTTCTTGATTGAGTGCGTTGCATTGCGGCCTTCGACAGTGGAACCCAATGCCCAGCCTTTGACGGTCTTGGCCAGAATGACGGTGGGTGCACCCGTTGTTTCAGAGGCTGCTTTGTAAGCGGCGTAGACCTTCTTGTAGTCGTGCCCACCGCGTGGCAGTGCGCGCAGTTGATCGTCGGAAAGATGGTCGACGAGTTTGCGCAAGCGCGGATCGGGGCCGAAGAAATGCTCACGGATGTACGCGCCGCTTTCTATGGCGTATCGCTGCCATTCGCCGTCGAGAGTTGCATTCATTTTGGCAACGAGGACTCCGTCGACGTCTTTCGCTAACAGTTCGTCCCATCCGGCTCCCCAAATGACCTTGAGGACATTCCATCCGGCTCCGCGAAAGACCGATTCAAGTTCTTGGATGATCTTTCCGTTACCGCGCACTGGTCCGTCGAGGCGCTGCAAGTTGCAATTCACAACCCAAATCAGATTGTCGAGTTGCTCGCGACCGGCCAGCGAGATTGAACCAAGTGTTTCTGGTTCATCGGTTTCACCGTCACCGAGAAAGCACCAAACCTTTGACGCGCTGGTGTCATCGATGTGGCGGTTGTAGAGGTACTTAGAGAATCGAGCCTGATAAATGGAATTCAGTGGGCCGAGTCCCATGGAGACAGTGGGGAACTCCCAAAACTCGGGCATGAGCCATGGGTGCGGGTAACTCGAGAGTCCGCCTCCGCCGATTTCGCGGCGAAATCGCATCATCTGGTCTTCGCTCAGCCGGCCTTCGAGGTACGCGCGCGCATAGATGCCCGGTGATGCATGACCCTGCAGGTACACGTGATCACCGACCAGTGCGCCTTCCTTACCGCGGAAGAAATGATTGAACCCAACTTCGAGCAACATTGCAGACGACGCGTAGGAAGACAGATGCCCACCGATTCCGTCGGCTTCTTTGTTCGCATAGGTGACAGAAATCGCCGCGTTCCATCGCAAGTACTGACGGATGCGCTTTTCAATGTCTTCGTTGCCTGGGAACCAAGGCTGTTCTTCAACCGGGATGGTGTTGATGTACGGAGTGGAGACTTCCGCCGGCGTTCCGATCTGAAGTTCTCGCGCCCGCTCGGTGAGGCGGGAAACCAAATACCGAGCTCGAGTTTTGCCCGCGCTATTGACGACAGCATCGAGAGAGTCGAGCCATTCCACCGTCTCACTTGGATCGGAATCGGGTAGCTGGCTAACAAACTGGTCAAGGTCCACGAGGTGCCTTTCGAAAACTGCGTTTCCCCATGATGCCCACATCAACGTGTTACCGGCAGGTAGGAACGTTGATTTTGTGTGAATCGTGGATGTCGGTTCTTTGCTCTGACCTGTGCGACGCTGAATGCGTGACAACAGTCGTGTACACCGATGGTGCGTGCAGCGGTAACCCTGGTCCCGGCGGATGGGCCTGGGCGGTTGTCGATGGCGGATTCGGAAGCGGTGGCGAGCCCCACTCAACAAATCAGCGGATGGAGATCATGGCGGCCTTCGAAGCGGTGAAGTCGCATTCGGGACCGCTTGAAGTCGTGAGCGACTCCACCTATGTCGTGCACTGTTTCCGCGACCGTTGGCACGACGGCTGGAAGCGAAGAGGATGGAAGAACTCTCAGCGCAAACCTGTGGCGAATCGCGATCTCTGGGAGCCGTTTATTGATCTCGTGTTGAGTCGTGGCGATGTCACTTTCCGCTGGGTGAAGGGCCATGCCGGTGACCCGATGAACGATCTCGTCGACCGCCTTGCCGTCGAGGCTGCAACCACGCAACGCGAAGCCTCTGGATCGGAACGACCCACCAATCTTGGTCCAGCCGATACCTTTGGTACTGGGGAATCTGCACAAGGAATCGTTGATGATTCCCGGGCCTACCCCGACGACGACCAGCTTTCGTTGTTCTGATCTGAGACCAGCCCGCCGAATGCGGTACCGCTGCGCTGATCCCCGTATTCTCTGCAGCCATGGACATCAATGGAATCTCAGCAATCGTCACCGGTGGCGCTTCCGGCATCGGTGAAGCATGTGCACGTCAACTCGCCGCTGGCGGCGCAAAGGTCGTTATCGCCGATCTCAACGACGAAAAGGGCAATGCACTCGCAACCGAAATCGGTGGCGCATTCGCTCACGTCGACGTGTGTAGCTCCGACGACATCAAGGCCGCCATCGGAATGGCCGAGGAAATGGGCCCGATCCGAGCGCTTGTGAATTCAGCAGGTATCGGTGCTGCTAGCCGAACGATTGGCAAGGACGGCTCGTACGATTCGGCGTTCAACCTCGACTACTGGCGCAAGGTGATTGACATCAATCTCACTGGCACCTTTGACTGCATCCGACTTGTGGCCACCGCCATGGGCCGCACCGAACCCGTGTCTGCCGACGGCGAACGTGGTGCGATCGTCAACATGGCATCGGTTGCCGCGTTCGACGGTCAGATCGGACAGGCCGCCTACTCCGCTTCGAAGGGTGCCATCGTTGGCATGACCCTCCCGATCGCTCGCGACCTTGCGGTCGTTGGTATCCGGGTGAACACCGTTGCTCCTGGTCTGATCGACACGCCGATCTACGGCGAAGGCGAAGGCAGCGAAGCGTTCAAGGCGAATCTTTCGAAGGACGTTCTCTTCCCTAAGCGTCTTGGATACTCGAGCGAACTCGCCGCCATGGTGCTGGAGCTCGTTACGAACTCCTACATGAACGCACAGACCATCCGCGTCGACGGTGGAGCTCGCCTCGGCCCGAAGTGATCGAGACCTGATCTGGAACAGGGACTCGGCCTCAGGGCCGGGTCCTTTGTTTTTGTGGATCGACTGGCTACGATCGTACGCATGTTCGTAGTGGGAATCGATCCGGGGCTGACCCGTTGTGGTTATTGCGTTGTCGAAGCGCGTGAGGGCGCTTCGCCTCGAGCCGTTGCCCTGGGCGTCATGCGCACCTCGCCCGACGATCAGGTCCACCACCGGCTCGCCGAACTTCAGTCCGAACTCCGCGCGTTGCTCGCCGAATTTCCTGTGACTGCGATGGCCGTTGAACGAGTGCTGTTTCAAGTCAATGTCCGCACCGCAATGTCGGTGGGGCAGGCCAGCGGCATCGCAATGGTCGAAGCCGTGAACGCCGGTTGCGAAGTTGTCCAGTATTCGCCGAACGAGGTCAAGTCTGCGGTGGCGGGTTGGGGCAATGCGGACAAAGTGCAGATGCAGCAAATGGTGCAGACATTGCTCGGCCTCGCCGAACCGCCGCATCCATTCGATGCTGCCGACGCCGCCGCACTCGCGTTGTGTCATATCGCCATGGCGCCAATGCGCGCGGCAGCTACTCGAGCAGTAGCGAAAGCGGGTGCCTGATGATCGGTTCAGTCCGCGGCACATTGCTTGAACGGCTGCCTTCGGGTGAAGTCCTTGTTGAAGTCTCCGGAATCGGTTACCGCGTCATCGTTGCGCCATCGACCGCGGCGTCACTTGGCGAAACCGGTTCGAAAGTCTTTCTGCACACACATCATCACCGCCGCGAAGACGCCGAAACGCTCTACGGATTCACCTCATCAGAACAGCGGATGGTGTTTGAGGCCCTGTTATCGGCTCATGGTGTTGGACCAGCCATGGCGCTCGGCATCATGAGCGTGCATTCACCCTCAGCACTTGTGCGCGTGTTGGCCAACGACGACATCGATGCGCTGTGTCTCGTGCCCGGGGTCGGCAAGAAGACCGCTGCTCGCTTGCTTATCGAACTCAAGTCGAAACTCGATATTCCTGGCCTCGACTTAAGCGCTGGTTCCGCTTCGGCCGATGGCGCGGGTGGCGGGTCCTCATCGGTTGCCGATGTCCGCAGTGCTCTCGCCGAACTTGGCTACGGACCTGAAGAAGTTGCTGAAGCGGTGAAGAAACTTCCCGATTCTTCCGACACGGCAGAACTCTTGCGCCTTGCTCTGCAACGATTGGCAGCCTGATGCGCGACGAACTGCTGTCACCAGAACCAACCTCCGACGAGGCCGAACTCGAGGTCGGCGAGATGCGAGCTGGCTCCGGCATCATCGGCGAAGAGGGCGGTCTGCGCCCGCGTCATCTCGACGACTTTGTCGGTCAACGTGAGCTGAAAGAACACCTCGGCATCATTCTTGAAGCCGCTCGCCGGCGAGAACAAGCCGTCGATCATCTGTTGTTCGCTGGCCCACCAGGGCTTGGCAAGACAACACTCGCCGGCATCGTTGCTGCGGAACTTCAGGTTGCTCTGCACGTCACCTCGGGTCCGGCACTCGATCGTGCTGGCGATCTCGCCGCAATCCTCACTCGTTTAGGTGAAGGCGATGTTTTGTTCATCGACGAGATCCATCGCCTCAGCCGCAATGTCGAAGAAGTTCTTTACCCAGCAATGGAAGATTTTCAACTCGACATCGTGTTGGGTAAAGGACCGGCAGCGCGTTCCATTCGCCTCGATCTTCCCCGATTCACGCTCGTCGGTGCCACCACACGCACTGGTCTGATCACCGGCCCACTGCGCGATCGCTTCGGTCTCGTTGCACGCCTCGACTACTACGAGGCCGATGAACTGCAATCGATCGTCTCTCGCGCTGCTGGCATTTTGGGTATCGGGATCGACGATGGCGGCGCCTCCGAGATCGCCCGTCGAGCGCGCGGCACGCCCCGAATCGCCAATCGTCTTCTTCGCCGTGTCCGTGATTTCGCCGAGGTTCGTGGCGATGGCGAAATCGACGAAGCCACCGCCAACGAGGGTCTTGCGGTATTCGGAGTCGACGATCTCGGCCTCGACAAAGTCGATCGGGCGGTCCTTTCAAACCTCTGCCAGAAGTTCGGTGGGGGCCCGGTGGGTCTGGGCACCTTGGCCATCAGTATCGGTGAAGCCGAAGAAACGGTCGAAGACGTCTACGAACCATTTCTTATTCAGCAGGGTCTGCTTATGCGCACTCCTCGCGGGCGCGTCGCTACCCCTGCGGCATGGGCACACCTTGGGATGCTCGCTCCGGCGAGCGCACCACTTACCGCTGACCCATCACGGGGTCTGTTCGAGTCCTGAACGAGCAAGCATGCTGGCCGCCGAGCAGACGAATAGTACGCTCTTTGTCAATGCGCCGACCGTCGTATCTCAGCGGCTTGTTGCTGATTGCCGCAGTATGTGGGTTGGTTGATGCGGCGTGCTTTCTCGCTCTCGGCGGCGTCTTCGCCGAGATAATGACAGGCAACATCTTGCTGTTGGCGTTTCGGATCGGAACGGGACAGCAAATCGGTGATGCAACGCCCTTGCGCTATCTCGCCGCGATCCTTGCCTTCACTGTTGGCGCGCTGATCTCCGGAATGTTGATGCGCGGCTCGGACAAAAAAGTAGAGCGTGCAGTTGGATTCTCGTTCGAACTCGCGCTTGTGGCGATCGCGACTGTGCTGGCATTTGCAACCAACGCGGGTTCAACAGGAATGGGCCGAGACGTCGTTGTGGGCCTAGTGGCGTGTGCAATGGGTCTTCAGAACGGGCTGATCCGTAAACATGGGATTGCTGATGTCGCGACCAACATGATGACTGTCACGTTCACGGGACTCATTTCGGAACTGAAAGTAGTGGGCGGCGACAATCATCACTGGGCTCGACGAACCGGTTCGATCGCTCTGTTCTTTCTCGGAGCGATCTCGGGGGCATTCCTCACGCGCTTCGGCGCTGGTTGGCCGCTGTTGGCGGCAACCATCTTGCTGGGCGCAGCGATTTCGATTCTCCTGACGAGCGAACGCCCCGTCGAGACGGCGTAATTGTTCTGAGCCTCTAGCCTCTCCTCGCAATGGAGACCTCCGCCTTCGACTATGAGTTGCCGGAATCGGCGATTGCGCAGCACCCACTCGCTGAGCGTGATGCGGCCCGGCTTCTTGTTGACCAAGGTTCCGGAGTTGCGGTGCTGAACAAAAACGTTCGCGACCTACCTGAGCTACTCGAACCAGGCGATCTGCTCGTGCTCAACACCACGCGAGTGCTGCCCGCCCGACTCGCGTTGTGTAAAGAAACTGGTGCAGCGGTTGAAGTGCTGCTTCTTGAACGACTCGACGGTGGTTCGCTTTCTGACAGTGGGGCGTCGCATTGGGAAGCGTTGGTTCGCCCCGGTCGAAAACTTCCGCCGGGAACCGTCGTTCGTCCTGTCGAGGGCACCGGACTCGAGGTTGTTATCGAAGATGATCTTGGCGACGGTCGGCGTGCGGTCACCATCGATGTCGATGGGCCGCTGCTCGACGTGCTTGAACGCTTCGGCGTCATGCCATTGCCGCCGTACATCACCGAGGTGCTCGCAGAGCAAGAGCGCTATCAGACGGTGTTCGCTGAGCGTCCCGCCTCGGCAGCAGCTCCCACCGCTGGGTTGCATCTCACGCCCGAGGTGCTGGCCCGTTGCGCCGAACGCGGCATCGTCCGAGCTGACGTCGAATTAGTTGTTGGCCTCGGCACCTTTCGACCGATTGCGACCGATCAGATTGAAGATCATGTCATGCACGGAGAGTTTTTCCGAGTGCCACAGGAAACCCTCGACGCCTGTGCCCGAACTAAAGCGAACGGTGGGCGAGTCGTGGCGGTGGGAACTACCGCAGTGCGCGCCTTGGAAAGTGCCGCAGCGTTTGGAACGACCGAGGGTCGCACCGAACTCTTTATCCACGGCGACTACGAGTTCGCAATTGTTGATCGACTCATGACCAACTTCCACTTACCGAAATCCTCGCTAATCGTGATGATCGACGCGTTTATCGGTCCACGATGGCGAGATCTTTATGCCGAGGCGTTACGCGATGGCTATCGGTTTCTGTCATTCGGTGACGCGATGTTGCTCACGCGTCAGTGAGCGAGGATCTAACGGTTCTCAGATGAATTCGCACAGGTAGGCCGAAGGAGTTTCGGCCCGAACCTGGAAATGGCTTGAGGCAGGAACCTCGAAGCGAGATCCCTTTGGGTAGGTCTCCCAATCGCTCTCGCCGTCGACGATCGCCTCAATGGCACCAGCAACGACGGTCATGAGTTCGGCACCATCGGTGTTGAAGTCGTAGGTGCCGGGGGCGATAACGCCAACGGTGGCCCGTCCTGAAGCATTTTCGAAGCCGAGGCTCTGAACGCCGCCATCGAAATACGTGTTGTGGGAGGTATCTGACATGTCGACGACGATAATGCTCACAGCGGGTGAGTTGTGGTGACATAGAGCCATCTCATCAACTTTTTTCTTTCGCTCATCGAATCAACGTCACTGGAGCAGTAGTGAGTAACGAAGAATCCGAATCTGTACTCCGACTGCAGATTGAAGCGACCGACGGTCAGGCCCGAACCGGCGTGGTGTACACGGCTCGAGGTTCATTTCGCACACCCTGTTTCATGCCAGTTGGAACTCGAGCAGCTGTGCGCACGCTCACATCGGCCGATCTCGAGCAACTTGGCGCTGAAGTCATCCTCGGCAACACCTACCACCTGATGTTGAAGCCGGGGGCCGATCTCATCCAGCGATTCGGCGGGCTGCATGGCTTCGCCGATTGGCACGGACACGTGCTCACTGATTCGGGTGGATTTCAGATTTTCTCGCTTGAACCGAAAGTCACCGATGAGGGCGCCATCTTTAAGTCGACCTACGACGGCAGCTATCACCATCTGAGTCCCGAAGGCAGCGTTGAGGTTCAGCAGAAGTTGGGCAGCGATATCCAGATGGTTCTCGATGTGTGCCCGCCGTTGCCTTCGACCGAAGCAGTTGTCCGCGCAGCGCTTGAACGATCGGTGTTGTGGGCCGGGCGAGCAAAGGCGGCCCAAGCTCCTGCTCGAGCCAACGGCTCGAAACAGGCGCAGTTCGGAATCGTGCAAGGCGGCATCAACGTCGCGATGCGAACCGAAAGCGCACAGCGCACGCTCGACATCGGTTTTGATGGTTACGGCATCGGTGGTCTTTCGGTGGGCGAGACGCGAGACGAGATGCTGCCGGCGCTTGCTGCGGTGACCGATGTACTTCCCTCCGATAGGCCCCGCTACCTGATGGGGGTTGGAGATCCGGTGAGCATCGTGGAAGCGGTTGCGCTTGGCGTCGACATGTTCGATTGCGTATTGCCGACTCGTTTGGCCCGCCACGGCACAATTCTCACCAGCGCTGGGCGCATGAATCTTCGAAACGCGAAATTCGCTGATGACCCCGAACCGCTCGAACCCGGATGCATATGCGAAGCCTGCTCCCGTTGGTCGCGGGCCTATCTGCGTCATCTACTCATGGTGAGCGAACCCACTGCGGCTCGCCTGACCACGATCCACAACGTCCACTGGTTGCTTCGAATGATGGAGGGAGCTCAGGCGGCAATTGCCGCTGGCACCTTTGATCAGTTCCGGTCTGAGGTGGCGTCAGTCTGGGACTGATCAGTTGGGCAGGGCGAATGAAGCGATAGGGGAGATGAGGGCTAACGTGGCCCCGTTTCCGACTTGGAACCCCTTCTGATCGAGCCCATACGAGACCATGTCCTTCATCATCATCATCGTTCTGTTCGTTATCGCCTGGGTCGTGTTGATCCTGCCGAAGCAGCGTGAGGTCAAGCGCCACGGGTCGTTCATCCAAAGCCTCGCCGTCGGTGACGAGGTCATGACCGGATCAGGCATCTACGGCACTCTCGTCGAGATCGACGAGTCCACTGTTGTGTTGCAGGTCGCTCCGGGAGTTGAACTCAAGGTTGCTCGCCGTGCGGTCGCCTCAAAGGTCATTGATCCGAATGCGGCGATGCCGATCGCTGCTGAGGACGCAACCGATGAGGACTCCGAAGCATGAGGCGCTTACGAGGGTATGGCTCGCTCGTCATCATTGTTCTCGTTGCAGCAGCTGCGTTGCTCTACACGCTTGTAGCCGGCAATAAGCCACTGCTTGGCCTCGATCTTCAGGGTGGCGTTTCCGTTGTCCTCAAGCCGGTGCAGCAGGTTGACAATGACACCATCGATCAAGCGATCACCATTATTCGTCAGCGCATCGATGCAATCGGTGTTGCGGAACCCGAAATCACGCGACAGGGCAGCAACATCCTCATCCAGATTCCTGGCGTGAAGGACAAAGAGCGCGCCTTGCAGTTGGTTGGGCAGACCGCTGAGCTTCAGTTCCGGCCAGTTCTCGCCAATGTTCCGATTGATCCTCAATCAGCGACGACCACGACAAGTGGCGATCCTGCGGGAACCACAACAACTGCCGCCGGAGCGACGACAACCACGATCGATCCAACCAAGACTGTCGGCGGACTTTCCCTCGATGTCTGCACGACTGGCCTGACTGCCGAAGAGGTCAACGCAACCGGTCAAGCAATCTTGCCGCAGTGTAAGGACGGACTTCTTGTTGGTTCCTATGCCGTTGGTCCTGTTTCATTGACAGGTAGCGCTCTTGAAACTGCTCGCGCCAACCTTGGCAACACCGGACAATGGGTCGTTGCGCCAACTTTCAAGAGCGGTAGCGATGGAATCGGTGGCTTCAATGCGATTGCCGGCCAGTGTTTTACGAAGGGCTCCACGTGTCCGACCGGACAGCTTGCGATCGTTCTCGATGGTCGAGTGCTTTCTGCCCCGAGCATCAACAGCCAAAGTTTCAAAGCCGACCAGATCGAAATCTCCGGTTCGTTTACTGAGCGCACCGCCAAGGACCTTGCGACTGCTCTTAAGTACGGTGCTTTGCCGGTGGAGTTTGAACAACAGCAAGCCCAAGTTGTTTCGGCAACGCTTGGCCGCGACGCCTTACATGCGGGCCTTGTTGCTGGTCTTGTAGGCCTCATCGCAGTGGCCATTTACATGATGGCCTTCTATCGAGTGCTCGGCCTGTTCGCCATCCTCAAACTCGGCATCGAGGCTGCGTTGTTGTGGTCGATCATTTCGTGGCTCGGCGCCAACAATGGTTTGGCCCTGACACTCGCCGGCATTACCGGCATCATCGTTTCTATTGGTGTTTCGTTGGACTCGAACGTTGTGTATTACGAGCATCTCAAGGAAGACATCAATCACGGTCGATCAATTCGTAGTTCGACCGACAAGTCGTTTATCTCGGCATTCTCGACAATCGTGAAAGCCGACGTCGCCTCGCTCATCGGTGCTGCATTGCTTTGGTGGCTTACCGTCGGACCCGTTCGAGGCTTCGCCTTCTACCTTGGTCTCTCGACGGCGCTCGATCTGCTCACTTCCTGGGCGTACATGCGTCCAGCAGTGAAGTTGGCAACTCGATCCAAGGCGCTGCTTTCACGTCCTTGGCTCTTGGGTCTTCCGGCTGAGAAGTCACAAGAACGCGCGAATCAAAAGTCTGCGAATCGCCCGACTGCGGAGGTGTCGAAATGAGCAAGCTCGGACGCCTGAATCGCGGCGAAACGAATATCGATTTTCTGAAGTGGTGGAAGATCGGTCTCGCAATCTCTGTCTTTCTCATGGTGGTTAGCGTCGGTTCATTGCTGACGCGTGGCCTGAACCTTGGAATTGATTTCAAGGGCGGCGTTTCCTGGGAAGTAAGTGCTCCCGGCGTAACGGTCGATCAAACACGGACTGCCCTCGATGCCGTTGGTGAGGGCTCGGCCAAGATTCAGATCGTTGGCACCGACATCATTCGTGTGCAAGGTCCAGAAAGCACGCCGGAGCACACCATCGAGGTCACCAAGACTCTCGCTGAACTCGCGAACACTGACCCGGCCAATATCAGTTTCTCGACGGTGGGAGCTTCTTGGGGCGGCGACGTCACGAGGTCGGCAATCCGTGCCCTCGTGTTCTTCTTTATCGCCATCCTCATTTATCTGACCATTCGACTGGAATGGCGCATGGCCGTGGCCGCGCTCGTCGCGGTGTTTCACGATGTGCTCATCAGTGTCGGTGCGTATTCGGTATTCCAGTTTGAAGTCACACCGGGCACGGTGATCGCGTTCCTGACCATCTTGGGGTATTCGATTTACGACACCATCGTGGTCGACGACAAGATCAGAGAAAATGAGCGACTTGTTGGCCAGTCTGGTCGCCTCACCTACGGTCAGATGACCTCACTATCGATGAACCAGGTGTTGCTTCGCTCGATCAACACGACGGTCGTCTCGCTGCTTCCGGTCGTTGCCCTGCTCGTTGTCGGAGCCGGAATCATGGGAGCGGTGACCCTTGAGGAGTTCGCCATTGCTCTGACGGTTGGCCTTCTCGCTGGCGCCTATTCCTCGATCTTTGTCGCTGCTCCAATCCTCGTCTGGCTCAAAGAACATCAAACGAAGTTCAAGGTCATCCGCGAGCGCCTGCAGTCTCAGGGCGTCGATGTTGGACATGCTTCGGCTCGAGTCGACCTTCTCGGTGTCACCTCCGGCGCTCCTGCGAGCGACGCTTCATCGACCTCGGGTGCTGGGTCGGGGGCTGCGGCTCTCGGCACGACTCCAACGCCATCAGGCGTGATCCCGCCGCGACCGCGCAAAAACCAACGCAAACGCTGATTGGTGGGTCGGGGCAGGGGTTCGTCCCCTGTACCGTGGAGCTATGAAGACTCCTTTCCGAGCTGCTACCGGGGTATGTCCACCTGGTCGCGTGCAGGCCGGAGGCTGAGTTATGGCGACCGTCAATCGTGTGCTGCCGTGGCGTCGTAACGCCGCCCCGCCATCCGAAGAGGTCGCCCCGCTCGTCGCAATCTTCCAGTCTCATCATCCGCGATCGTCAGCAGCGCTGATTACGAAAGCGTATGACCGCGCCGCTTCGGCCCATAAGGGTCAATCTCGTAAATCTGGCGAACCATATGTGACACATCCTGTAGCGGTTGCAAAGATCTGCGCGGAACTTGGTCTCGATGACATCACCATCGCCGCTGCGCTTCTTCACGATGCTGTCGAAGATACCGGTGCCACTCTTTTCGATGTCGAGAAGGAATTTGGCGTCGAGGTTGCTCGCATCGTCGATGGCGTTACAAAACTCGATCGCATCAAGTTTGATTCGAAAGAAGCACAGCAAGCGGCAACGGTGCGCAAGATGCTCGTGGCGATGGCGAAAGATCTCCGGGTACTGATCATCAAACTCGCTGATCGTCTTCACAACATGCGCACCATTGCGGCCTTGCCAGCGTGGAAGCAGCATCGCACGGCACAGGAAACAATTGATATTTACGCACCGCTTGCTCACCGACTCGGAATGCAGGAATTGCGCCAGCAGTTAGAGGATCTCTGTTTCGCGTCGTTGCATCCCAAGCGTTATGCCGAGATCGACCACATGGTCGCAACACGTGCGCCCGAACGCGATGTTTATCTAACCAACGTTCTAGAAGATGTCCGCGGCCGACTGAGCGAACTGCACATCACTGCTGAAGTGACAGGTCGACCAAAGCATCTGTGGAGCATTTACGAAAAAATGGTGGTGAAGGGCCGTGATTTCGACGATATCTTCGATCTCGTCGCCATTCGAGTGATCGTCGGCACCGTCAAGGATTGTTACGCCGCTCTCGGATCAATTCACGCCACGTGGAAACCGGTACAGGGCCGTTTCAAGGATTACGTGGCCATGCCCAAGTTCAATCTGTATCAGTCGTTGCACACGACCGTTGTTGGTCCTGGCGGAAAGCCTCTCGAGGTCCAGATCCGTACCTTGGAGATGCACAGACGAGCAGAGTTCGGTGTCGCTGCGCATTGGAACTACAAGGACAACAACGAAAGTACAGCCGACCTTGCTTGGCTTAATCGCATTGTTGATTGGCAAAGTGAGACCTCTGATCCTTCAGAGTTCATGGCGAATCTGAAAATCGACCTCGACCAAGACGAGGTATTTGTCTTCACGCCGAAGGGCAAAGTCATCACACTGCCTAAAGGTGCCACCACCGTTGACTTCGCTTATGCCATTCACACTGAGATCGGTCATTCCTGTATTGGGTCGCGGGTCAATGGGCGTTTGGTCTCTCTCGACACCGAGCTGCAATCGGGCGATTCCATCGAAATCTTCACCTCAAAGGTCGAAAGTGGAGGACCTTCGCAAGACTGGCTGCGTTTTGTTGTTTCGCACAAGGCGGAAAACAAGATCCGCGCCTGGCATTCGCGTGAGCGCCGCGAAGATGAAATCGATAACGGCAACGAGGAACTCACCAAAGCCTTGCGTCGTGAAGGTCTGCCAGTTCAGAAGATCCGCCAGTCGCGGATTCTCGATGAAATAGCTACCGAACTGAACTACACCGACCTCGAATCGCTTCATGCGGCAATCGGCGGAAATCATCAATCGGCGCAATCGGTTGCCGAACGCATTCGCCGCAAGCTCGAATCAGTCGACCCTGATCGCGAAGAGCAATTACCGACCACGGTTCGTGCCCCGCGCCGTTCGGGCCGTGTAGGCGCAAGCCCCTCGGGCGTGCATGTCGAAGGCCTTGACGATGTCATGGTTCGCTTGTCTCGCTGCTGCACGCCGGTTCCGGGTGATGCGATCATGGGGTTTGTCACGCGTGGTCGCGGTGTTTCGGTGCATCGTTCCGATTGTGCGAATGCGCTTTCGCTTACCGATGGCCAATCTGATCGTCTGATTGACGTCGAATGGGATACCGACATCTCGGCGACGTTCATTGCTTCGATCGAAGTAAAGGGTCTCGACCGATCTCGTCTTTTGCGTGATGTGTCGGCTGCATTGGCTGATCATCACGTCAACATCGTCTCGTGCAACACCATTACGGGGTCCGATCGAATTTCATCGATGCGTTTCGATTTCGAACTCGGTGATGTTTCACAACTCTCCCCGTTGATGTGGTCGATAAAGAAGATCGATGGCATCTACGACGCGTATCGCGTGCTTCCCGGCAAGGGTGACTCCGATAGCGAAGATGGGCGAGACCCTCAGAATTGAACAGCAGTCGTCTGACACTTGGTCGGTGGTGGGGCGTTGGTTGAAGGAAGTGGTTCGGTCCTTGGGGCAGGGCCCCGGTAGGATCAATGGTCGTGTCAGAGCCGACGTCAACCCGCATCGAGCCGTTCAAGGCCCCAACTGGGACCCGTGACGTCCTGCCGCCCGAATCCGAGCGCTGGCAAGCGCTGATTGCGGCGTTCTCGGCCCATGTCGGTCGAGCCGGATATGGCCTTGTACAGAGCCCGATGTTCGAAGAAATCGGCGTCTTCTCCCGGGTGGGCGAGGGCACCGATCTTGTTCGCAAAGAGATGTACGACTTCTTCGACAAGGGCGAACGCCACATTGCGCTGCGCCCCGAGGGCACCGCATCAATCGCCCGAGCCTGGATCCAACATGCCCAAGGCGAATCAAAGCCTTGGAAGGTTTGGTACGCAGCGCCGTCATTTCGCTACGAGCGTCCGCAGGCCGGGCGTTTTCGGCAACATCATCAGCTCGGCGCCGAAGCAATCGGTTCTGATGATCCCGATCTCGATGTTGAAGTCATTTCTATGCTTCACGACTTCTATGCGTCGCTGGGGCTGAAGCAGGTCACGCTGCTCATTAATTCAATGGGAACGGCTGACGATCGCCGGCGCTACATCGAAGATGTACGGGCGTGGCTGAATGAGCGCCTCGACACGCTCGACCCGAAGGACGCTGAGAAAGTCGTCGACCACCCGATGCGGGTTCTCGATTCAAAGCGTCCTGTCACTATCGAAGCGATTTCTGACGCACCGCGCATCACTGATCAACTCTCGCCCGAAGCCACTGAGCGATTCGAACGAGTGAAGTCAGGTCTCACGGCTCTCGGGATCGAATTCACCGTTGAACCTCGCTTGGTGCGCGGTCTCGATTACTACACGCACACAACGTTTGAATTTGTCGGCGAAGCGCTCGACGCCGCTCAGTCCACCATTGGTGGCGGCGGTCGCTACGACGGACTCATCGAGGCATTGGGCGGACCATCCACACCTGGCATTGGCTTTGGCTCTGGCATCGAACGAGTCCTGCTCACCTGCGACGCCGAGGGAGTCTTCCCTGTTCCGGCTAGTGCTACCGACGTGTTTGTTGTCGACACTACGGGCGGTACCGCTGCCCGCGACCTCACGATCGAACTACGTCGCGCGGGCATTAGCGCCGAGCGAGCATTCGATGGTCGTTCCATGAAATCGCAAATGAAATCTGCCGATAAGTCTGGTGCTGCATTCGTCTGCATCATCGGTGACGACGAAGCCGCGGCCGGCACCGTAACGATCCGTGATCTGCGCGGCGACACCGGACAAGAAGCTGTCGCTCGCTCGAGCGCTGCCACTGTTCTCGCTGCTCGACTCTCCTGAACCCGAAGGACCTTCTGTGACTGAATCCGTTTCTATGCGCACCGACCATTGCGGAACGCTGCGAGCCTCCGACATCGGTCGCGAGGTCGCGGTGTGCGGGTGGGTAGCCCGCCGCCGTGAGCACGGCGAGCATCTGGCCTTTATTGATCTTCGTGATCACACCGGACTCGTGCAATTCGTGGTCGATGGTGCCGCCGATCTTCGTTCGGAATACGTGGTTCGTATTACAGGGACCGTTCGCCAGCGCCCCGATGGCACAACCAACGCGAATATGCCCACCGGTGAAATCGAAATTGGCGATTGCAGCGTCGAGATTCTGAATGTCTCTGAGCCGCCACCGTTCCAACTCAACGATCGTGTCGAGGTCGACGAAATGGTTCGCCTCGCGCACCGTTATGTCGATCTGCGCACTGAACGGATGCAGCGCAACCTCCGCATTCGCGCCAAGGTCAATGCCTCGCTGCGACGGGCTATGGACGATCAAGGTTTCGTCGAAATCGAAACTCCAATGCTGATTGCATCCACGCCTGAAGGTGCACGCGATTTCGTCGTGCCCAGCCGTCTGTCGCCGGGTTCGTTTTATGCCCTACCGCAGAGCCCCCAGTTGTTCAAGCAGCTCTGCATGGTCGGCGGCATCGATCGCTACTACCAAATCGCTCGTTGTCTGCGCGACGAAGACCTTCGTGCCGATCGCCAGTTCGAATTCATGCAGCTCGATGCCGAGGCCAGCTTCGTTTCGCAAGAAGAAGTTCTCGCGTTCATCTCCGTTGCCGTGTCGGCTGCTGTCGAAGAAGTCACCGGTCAGAAGATGGGCGACGTTCCTCGCATGACCTGGCAAGAGGCGCAGGAACGTTTCGGTTCCGATAAGCCCGACATTCGCTTCGGCATGGAACTTCTTGAGCTCACACCGAACTTTGCCGCCACCGAGTTCAACGCCTTCAAGGCCGATTGCGTGAAGGGCATCGTGGTCGACGGTGGAGCAGAGTTCACCCGTTCGAAGCTCGACGAACTCACCGATAAGGCGAAGCGCTGGGGTGCCAAGGGCCTCGTTTGGATGCGGGTCAAGGACGGCGGCGAACTCGATTCGCCAGTCGCCAAGTTCCTTTCCGCCGACGAACTTGCCGGCCTCGTCGCAACCACTGGAGCAAAGACGGGCGATCTGCTTCTTCTGGTCGCCGACGATCGCCCGAAGGTCTGCCATGTGCTCGGCCTCCTTCGTCTTGAACTTGGTCGCCCGCCCGTCACAGAAGGTGGCTTGCAGTTCCTTTGGGTTGTCGACTTCCCATTGTTCGAATCGCTCGACGATGCCGGCAACCCCGTGCCCGCGCATCACCCATTCACGATGCCGCACGCCGAAGACGTTGCGCTGCTCGACACCGGTAACCCGCAGGACCTACTGAAGGTTCGTTCGCAGGCCTATGACCTCGTGCTCAATGGCTGGGAACTTGGTTCGGGCAGCGTCCGAATCCATCGTGGCGATATCCAAAGCCGCATGTTCGAACTTCTTGGGATTGGCGCCGAGGAGCAGCAGAGCAAGTTTGGTTTCCTGCTTGATGCATTCCGCTTCGGAGCGCCACCGCATGCTGGCTTTGCCTTCGGTATCGATCGCCTTGTTGCGTTGCTCGCCGGTGAAGAGAACATCCGTGAGGTCATCGCATTCCCCAAGACACAGTCGGGTACCGATCCGCTCACGCATGCACCGACGCCGATCGACACAGCGCAACTCGACGAGCTCGGTCTGCGACTTCTCCCTACCAAAAAGACCGACTGACCCTCCGGAGTTCCGACACAGGCGACCGGTAGCCTCGGGCAATGACCGAGGATCTGTTCGCTGCTGCTGCCGAAGACCGGCTGGCGCGGCAGGCCCCGCTCGCGGCTCGGCTTCGCCCTAAAAATCTTGACGAGGTTGTTGGTCAAGAACATCTTCTCGGCCCCGGCAAACCGTTGCGGGCGCTCATCGAAGCCGACCGTCTTTCTTCGGTCATTCTTTGGGGTCCTCCAGGCACGGGCAAAACCACCATTTCGCAACTCATCGCCCGCACCACATCGAAGGCCTTCGAGCAGCTTTCTGCAGTAAGTGCTTCGGTGAAAGACGTGCGTGAAATCGCTGCTGGTGCGCAAGAGCGACTTGCCATGCG
>CAESAL010000028.1_pt1 | contig 20372 bp, 14 predicted proteins | sample 7263561 | NCBI WGS metagenome assembly CAESAL01 (sample SAMEA6814029, study PRJEB35770) | freshwater metagenome | biome: Freshwater; feature: Freshwater reservoir; material: water | place: Czech Republic | collected 2016-04-20 | depth 30m m | reverse complement strand
TCGCTTGACGTTCCCAAACAACTGATGTGCGCGCATTCGTCGTGACCGGATGCGATGCAGTGATGCCAATGTCGTAACCCGTATCGACTTTCAACCAAATGCGGTACTCGCGCCCGTTCGCACGCACCACATAGAACGGTTTTGGCAGCGGCGTATAGAGATCGGGACGACCCGCATCGTAGGTTCCATAGGTCCAGCCTTTAGAACCTTGTGCGTTCGCTGGATTCACATACCAACACGGAAGATCGGCACCCAACCCGACAACATCGCATGTCCGTGACGACATCCCACCGCTACGATCGACCCCTACGTCCTGGGCAGAGTTAATCGCTCCATCAAGAACCAGTTGCTGGTAACGGTCTTCACATGGGGCTGTATTGGCCGATGGCCGACATCCAAACCACGCGCCCCAGGCATAAGCTCGGCGGCGTTGCGGGTTCGCATTCCAATAGGGGTCTCGCGAGGCGTCGCACCACTTCGAAGCAATATGGGCGGCCGCTGTATTCGAGGCAGTACCAGCATCGATTGCGTCGGCAGCGGTGAGATCCCAACCGCCTGCGGAGTCAAACTGCCATAAGCCGACACCAGGACTGAAGAACGCGTTGACATACGGGCCAGTCGTTTGACCAAACGCGAACAGGTTTGCATTGAGCGACCAAGCATTGACGTTGTCCCAACGAGAGAGCGTCATCGGCGAAGGAACGGCTCCGCCCGCCTCGAAGTACGTAGGAACCATCATCATGACGGCGAGTTCAAGCGAAGAAAGCCCACACTGCGAATACGGGCCCGATGTGGTGGTGCGGTCAGCTGCCTCGCGGATTGCATCGAGCGGACCCTTGCCGTAGCTGAGCCCAGACGTTGGTGCGCCCACAACTCCTGGCAGGCAACTGGTCGCCACAAACATGACTCCCAAGAAAAATCCAACGACAATTCCACGACGCAACACTTTGCGTCGGCTAAATGATCGCTTGAGAAGCCGGCAGACGGACATACACACCTCAACTGGACGCACGCCAAAAGCGTGCTCCTCCGCCTCGGAGAAAGCGTACTCCCCGATCAGGTTGGCGCAACGCCACCCGGAATCGCCCCAATTGCTTGCGTTTCGTTGTATCGAAAGAGGCCACCAACGAAGCGCGGGAAGGGAAACGACCGGGTTTTGATTCCGACTCCACCCAATTCAGCGATCTGGGTCCGCAATGCGTCGGCATCAAGCAGTCGCACGTGCGTAGGGTCCGACTTCTGCCCCGCCATCTGCGGGGTGATGAGCAAGATTCGCCCACCTGGTTTGAGATACGGCACATATGAGGTCAGAAGCTCTCTGCCCTCGTCGACAGTCGTGTGTTCCAAGACATGTGAAAGCAGGATGGAGTCGAAGACGCCAGCATCAACGCTGAAAAACTCCGCAGGGGTATACGCCTCGAGTCCACGAGTGCGGCAAACTTCAACCGACTTTTCGTTGTGATCTACTCCAACGCCGTTGCCATCGATAAACGCCAGACAACGTCCGATGCCGCAACCGATGTCGAGCGTTCGTCCAAGTTTCAATCGGCGCAAGTTCCACCTGTAGGGGTCAGGAACAAACCGCTTCCAGCCCCGACCGGTTAAGCGCTGAAGACGATCGGTGTACCACTCGCCCGAGGTATCAGAATCCATCAGATCTCAATCGGTTCATGTTCAATCGCTTCGACAAGCGCTCCGACTCCGAGATCATCCATGCGCGCACGACGACGCAGCACCGCCACGAACATCATGCCGGTCGTAACGACTGAGCCAAGGAGGAACCCGAGGTCGACGCGCAATTCCAGGTCCTCGATTACGGCCATACAACTAACCGCAACGACCAAGCCAAGACTCCACGCGATCGCTGTCATTTTGTGTCCCCCGAGCGCCATCAGTGCTTGCGCGAGCGTCAGCGCAATGATGAACACTCCACTACCTGCAGCAAGAAGAGCAAGACCGCTCGCGCTCATCGTGAAATCCTTAAACAGGATCTTGCCCACGGTTGGCCCGAGCACAAAGGCTCCGACGGTGCCAACAACGGCAACGCCGACGACAAGCATCAACATCTTCTCAAGGCCGGACTTGAATTCATCCTTCTTTCCGCCACCCGCTAAGCCTGCGAGTTTCGGTAGGAGGACACCCTGGATGGCGCCGAACGCCAGCACGGGAATTCGAGCGATAAAGAACGCCGAAGCGAAACCTGCGACTATTTCTTCGTCAGCAGTGCCACCGAGTGAGTTGACGCCCAGCAGCGGCGAATACGCGAGCGCCTGCATGAAGACTGAGCCGGCGAGCAACCACCCAAGGTTCTTTGAAAGTTCTCCAAACGGTGCATCGCTTCCCGGTTGCAGTACTTGTCGTTGCCCACGAAGGGCGAATGGCAACGCAACCAGTGGCGCCAAACCGATACACAATGCAAAAACTCCCGCAGAGGTGACGCCCGCGATAACAAGACCGATCGCCATCAAAAGACGCACAACTCCATCGATTGCGATGATCTCGGCATAAGGACGGAAACGTCCTTCACCCGCGAGCACACCGCGAGCCAAATGCATGAGAAAGAAGGACACCAAACTCACGACCACTGCAACGGTGAAGAACTGATCGCCGTTGTAAATCTCCTTCGAGAGCAAAGGCGAAAGCGCAATTGCGGCGATGATCAACAGTGCAGTGAGCCCTGCCCCCAACTTGAAAGCTTTTGCCACAAGTTGACGACTTCCATCGCCCTGGACCTTGCGATACGCAACAGCCCGACCGACTTCCTGCTCCATTGGCAAGAAGAAACCTGGACCAACCACAAAGATGACGGCCCAGAACGCCGAGAATGCAGCCTTCGCTCCCCCGTCAAGTGTGTTCAGCGTGAGGACAACGAACACGTAGGCCGAGATAGATGCAATCGCTATACCAAGACCGATCAATGCAGCGCCATCGGGAACGGCGTCTTTGACTTTCGCCGCTCCGGCAGTGATCTTGGCTTTCATGGTGTCCATATTCGCATGACACCAACCAGAAAGACGCGACCCGTCCACGCCGAACCGTTCTGAACGTCAACCAGTTGGGTTTCGACGCACTGCTCGGGAGATACCTAGTGGGTGAAATGCGGCGCGTGCGGGGTGCAGTACTGGTCGTACTCCGCAATCACGATTTCTTCGGGATCGATTGAGCATGCCGGGCACTTCGGATCGCGACGGATCTTGTAGGTCATGAACGACTGCTCGAGGCTGTCGTACGCCATGAGTCGACCGGACAATGAATCGCCGAGACCAAGGAGAAGCTTGATCGCTTCGATGGCCTGAATTGAGCCAACGATTCCCGGAAGCACGCCAAGGACTCCTGCCTCGGCGCAAGACGGCGCAAGTTCCGGCGGCGGGGGCTCGGGCAAGAAGCAGCGGTAGCACGGGCCATCGTGCGGAAGGAACACAGTCATCTGGCCTTCAAAGCGGAAAATCGAACCGTGCACGACTGGCGTACCCGTCTTGAGTGACGCGTCATTCAGCAAATAACGACTGGGGAAGTTGTCAGCACCGTCAACGACAAGGTCGTACTGCGACAAGAGTTCAACAACATTGGACGCATCGAGACGCATGTCGTGTGTAATGACATTGACTTCAGGATTCAGCAATTTCAAGGTCTTGGCTGCCGAATCGACTTTTCGCATTCCAACGCGCTCGATGTTGTGAATGATCTGGCGCTGAAGGTTGGATTCATCAACAACATCCATGTCGATGATGCCAATTGTTCCAACGCCAGCAGCAGCGAGATAGAGCGCTGACGGAGAACCAAGCCCTCCGGCTCCAAGCAGCAGCACCTTCGAATCGAGAAGCTTTAGCTGCCCCTCTTCGCCAACCTCAGGAAGCAGGAGATGACGCTGATAGCGATTGCGTTGTTCGGCAGTAAGTGTGCGAGGAGCAGACCAATCGCGCCCCTGGTCCTTCCATGCGTTGAATCCGCCATTCATTGACAGAACATCGGAGTAGCCAAGTTCGCCAAGCGTCTTGGCTGCGAACGCCGAGCGCACGCCGCCGGCGCAGAAGACGACGATCTTCGAATCTCGATCAGGGATACGACTTTCCACCTGAGCTTCGAGATGTCCACGAGGAATGAAAATGGCGTCGGGAATCGCACCCTGCTCAAACTCGTCGGGCTCGCGCACGTCGAGGAACACCGTGGCAGGCTCAGCGCGCAGCGCCTCGGCCTCGCTGGGTTCGATCTCGGTGATCTGGCTTTTTGTCTGCGACAGAAGATCTCTGAAGGTCGCCATGGTCTGCCTCAAGTGCTCGGGGGATCGAACGATTCACTCGCTCGGGAGGAAAACCCTACCGATTAGGTCGGCTTTCTGCCACCTTCGGCTATCCCAGAGCGAGAATCGCCGGCAGCACCATCGATGCCGACCCCCGAACCACAGCGGTTGCTCGATCGTCAAACGGGGTTGGCTCGGCGTTCACAATCACCACGGCCAGGCCCGATTCAAGGGCAATCGGGACCATCGCAGCAATGGGGTACACGCTCAGACTGGTACCCACTGCGACCAACACGTCCGCCTCGGTCGCCGCCAGTTCCGCCCGCATCAGATCGGCGGCGACCAGCGATTGCCCAAACATGATCGTCGCAGATTTCACGATTCCTCCGCACAGAAGGCAACGCGGATCATCCTCGCCAGCACGCACTCGATCGAGTGCTTCGTCCATCGGACCACGAGCGCCACAGTCCACGCATTCCCACCGATGAACCGTTCCGTGAATTTCCACCACCTTGTCCGGCGAGTTGCCGGCAATCACGTGAAGTCCATCGATATTCTGCGTGACCAACGTATGCAATCGTCCTGATCGCTCGAGTTCGACGAGTGCTCTGTGCCCATCGTTCGGCGTTGCACTGAACATGTCCGAATGAAGTCGAATCTGCCACGCCTCACGTCGAACTTCTGGGTCGGTGACGTAATGCTCAATTGTCGAACGCTTTTCGGCGGCGGGATTTCGCGTCCACACACCGTTCGGACCTCGAAAATCAGGAATACCGGAATCAGTGCTGATGCCCGCACCAGAAAGCACCGCTACCGAAGACGCTGACTCAAGCACTCCCCATGCAAACGCAACTGCCGTTGCATCAATCGGCTCATCGCCCGGAAACACCATTTGCTCATTGTGGCCGAAGACGACGCTGATGCCCAGAGGGCGCCCACTAGTGGAAACGATCCTTCTGGCCCGTTGACCACGGACCTTCACAGGACGAAAGTCACCGAAACATCACGAAAGGTCGTGATGAATGCTGACGTCTTCAGGAGGACGAGTGACTCTCATCATCGATCCCGTTGAACCCACCACCACCTATGCGGTCGAGCCCTGGAGCGACCCAGTCATCGATCAACTCGGTCACGACCCGCGCTCTGCCTATGTCGAAACATTCTGGCTGCCCATCCTCGGTCCATCCTCGGTGTGGCTTCTGCGCCGTCTCGCCGATGGACTCGACCGAAGCCCAGAAGGGTTCGAGCTCGACCTCATCGATACCGCCCAATCGTTGGGCGTCGGAATGCGCGGTGGTCGTAATGCACCGCTCTTGCGCACTTTTGAACGGTGCTGTCGGTTTGGCGCTGCTCGCATGCACGGACCGACCTCACTCTTGGTCCGCCGCCGCCTTGCCCCACTCACTCGCGCGCAAACAGAACGACTCCCCCAGTCGCTTCAGATCCGCCACGACACATGGCTGCGTCAGCCCCGCACCTCAGCATCATTCGAACAGATGCAGACGCGAGCTCGTTCTCTCGCACTCTCAATGCTGCAACTTGACGAAGACACCGCTGCTATTGAACGTCAACTACACCGCTGGCGCTTCCATCCAGCCATCGCCCACGACGCCGTTCGATGGGCGCTGGACCGCGCCCCGCATGTCGAGGTCGACTCCGGCGCGCGTTTACTAGAGCAAGAACTCAGCGACGACGTGGCGTGAACGTGCGGGCCAGTTCAAGAAGCGTGCGCACGCCGTATCCGGTACCGCCCTTTGTGGTTTCGGCGTCGTCCGCTTCAGACCAGGCCGTTCCGGCAATGTCGATATGCGCCCACGGAATGTCGTTTCCAACGAACTCCTGAAGGAAGAGCCCCGCAGTAATTGTGCCGCCGCCACGCGACCGCGAAATGTTTCGCAGATCAGCCACATCGGAATCGAGAAATGACCGATAGTCCGCTGGCAAAGGAAGCGGCCACATACGTTCTCCTGCCGACTCGGCAGCGGCCTCGACATCATCGAGCCATGCATCGCTATTTGACATCACCGCAGCAATTCGACCGCCAAGCGCAACTTCAACAGCACCGGTCAAGGTAGCGAGATCGACAATCGCATCAGGTGCGTCTTCGGTTGCTAACGAAAGGGCATCGGCCAGAACAAGGCGACCTTCAGCGTCGGTATTGAGGACCTCTACGGTCGTGCCATTACGGATCCTCAGCACATCACCGGGACGAGTCGCATCGCCATCGCTCATGTTGTCAGTCATCGGCAAGTAACCAACGACCTTGCACTTCGGAGCGACAGCCCTGAGTGCAGCGAAACAGCCCAACACCGCCGCAGCGCCACCCATATCCATTTTCATCGTCATCATGCCTTCACCTGTCTTGATGGACAGGCCGCCTGAATCAAACGTGATGCCTTTACCAACCAGAGCCAGCGTGCCCTTTGGTGAACGGGGCGAATAGGTGATCTTCACAAATCGCGGTTCAAGCGTCGAACCACGATTCACTCCCAGCAGTCCACCAAGTTTCTGCCGGCGGATCTGAGCAAGATTCAACACCTCGATCGTGAACCGTTCGCGACGAGCGAGCTTGACGGCTTCTTGTGCAAGCGCGTCGGGAGTGAGATCGCCACCTGGTCGGTTCACCAGATCACGCGCGAAGTTCTGGGCTTCACCAATCTTCAACCCTTCAGCAAATGCATCGGTTGAAGCTTTGCCACTGATCCCGGCGACGGTGACCGCTGTTAAAGCGACAGGCTTGGGCTCAGACCGGTATTCGATAAAGCGATACGAGCCAAGCACAAGCCCCTCAGCCAAAGCCCGCAACGCCGTCGTGCGCTCAGCTGCTGCGCGCTGGTCGAGCAAATCACTGACATCGACGGCGAGTCGCTTCGAACGAGATCCGGCGCGCACGCTTTGTGCACCGAAACGGCGCAGCCGATTGTCATCGACAGACTTGGAAGCGCCAACACCAATAACGACCAGAGACCGGCCGCTGGCATCGACAACGAATGCCGTTTGATCGGCTGCTCCGGTAAAGCCCTGCGTGTGTAACGCCGCAACCGGAAGTCCGCGTGCTTTCAGTGCCCTATCAGAGCTCTTGTCTGAAGCAACGGCAACGACGACAGCATCGATACTCGCTGGAACGGAACGGGCGGGAGAAATCTTCAGAGACACGAGGACCTCTTTGTTGGGCTCAGGAAAACGAAACGATGGTTAGGGCTTCACGGACCGCGTTGGCAATGACGTTCCTTCTTGCCAACGGGCAAGTGTCCAAAGCAGATCCGACAGACGGTTGAGGTACGGAACGACTGCGCTTCCGGGGCCAGCTGCGGCAAGGCTGTCGCGCTCGGCACGACGAGCAACGGTTCGAGCCACGTCGAGTAGCGCGCCAATTCGATTCTGACCCGGCACGACGAACTCGGTCGGCGGTTCGAACTTCGCGCTCGTGCTGTCGATCAACTCTTCGAGATGGGTGATCATGTCGTCGGTCACGAGCGTTGCCCCTGCCGTCAACTTGTCGCGACTACCGGGATCGGCGGCGAGTTCGCCCATCAGCACCCAAAGGTCACGTTCAAGATGCACCAACACGTCGCCCAATTCGGCGTCGGCTTCGGCACGAGCCAGTCCGAGAAACGATTGCAACTCATCGACTGTCCCGTAGGCAGTCGGAGCGGCTGAATCTTTCGAGACACGACCGCCGTAGAGCAGTCCGGTTGTGCCGTCATCACCTTTACGCGTATAGATCTTCACGACGGCGAGCCTAGAGGCAGCCGAGCGGCGAACCCGCCTCCAACGTCTGATCGCGACCCTGCTCTGCTACCGTGTGAGAGCCGAAGCTGACCTGATGGGTAGGGCGTGATGCCCCGGCTTGCGGCGAGATCACAACCGATCCTCGTTCCGCGCCCAATCCATCTTCAGGAGATCCACGGTGAGCACATTCCTTGAGGCAATCCATGACCGAGTCGTCATCTTCGACGGCGGCATGGGCACCTGCATCCAGACAAGTGGTGTCACCGAAGAGGATTTTGGCGGACCTGATCTCGAGGGTTGCAACGAGCTCCTTGTGGTTACTCGACCCGACATAATCGCTGATGTCCACGCTCGCTATCTCGAAGTCGGTTGCGATGTCATCGAGACCGACACGTTCGGCGCTTTCGCTATCCCATTAGGTGAATACGACCTTGCCGATCGCGTTCACGAATTGAACGTTGCGGCTGCCCGCCTTGCCCGAGGTATCGCCAATGATTTCTCTACTCCTGATCGACCCCGCTGGGTTGCCGGCTCAATCGGGCCAGGTACACGCTTCCCTTCACTCGGCCAGATTCGCTATGCCGAACTCCGAGACCACTACGAAGCGCAGGCACGGGCACTGATCGAAGGCGGTGTCGACCTCCTCATCATCGAAACCATGTTCGACCTCCTCACCGTGAAGGCCGCCATGAACGGTTCTCGCCGAGCGATGCGAGCAGAGGGTCGCGAAGTCCCCCTTCAGGTGCAGGTCACGATGGAACTCACCGGCCGCATGCTGCCCGGCACGGAGATCGCTGCGGCCCTCGCCGCGATCGATCCGCTTCATCCAGACGTCATCGGCATTAACTGCGCAACCGGACCGGTCGAAATGGGCGAACACCTTCGCCATCTCGCCGCCCACGCCCGCATGCCGATCTCATGCATTCCAAATGCTGGTCTGCCAAGTGTTGTCGACGGACATATGCATTACGACCTCTCCCCCGAAGGTCTGGCCGACCACCACGAACGATTCATCACCGAACTCGGCGTGAACATCGTTGGCGGTTGCTGTGGAACAACACCCGAGCATCTCGCCGCTGTGGTTGAACGCTGCCGCGATCTCACTCCTGCCCCACGTAAGCCGATGCACGAGGCCGGAGCAACATCGATCTATTCGCTCGTACCGTTTGAACAAGACACCTCGTTCATGATCATCGGCGAACGAACGAACGCCAATGGCTCGAAGAAGTTCCGTGAGGCGCTTCTCGATTCTGATCTCGATACTTGCGTACAGATGGCCAAAGATCAGGTGCGCGAGGGCGCACACGTTCTTGATGTCTGTGTCGACTACGTCGGGCGCGATGGAGCCAACGACATGGATGAGTTGGCCAAATTGCTCGCCACGCAGTCGAGTGTTCCACTCGTGCTTGATTCAACGGAACCTGAGGTGCTGGAGGCAGGGCTTTCATGGCTCGGTGGCCGCGCCATTCTCAACTCCGCCAATCTCGAAGACAGCGACACCGAAGGCAGCCGCCTTGATCGGGTGATGAAACTCGCTGCCGAATACGGCGCCGCTGTGATCTGTCTTCTCATCGATGAAGAAGGTCAGGCACGCGACATCGAATGGAAGTTGCGGATTGCTCATCGCATTCACGATCTTGCAGTGAATCGCTATGGCCTAGAGCCCAGTGACCTCATTTTCGACGCGCTCACCTTTCCGCTTTCCACGGGAGATGACGATCTACGCGGCGATGCAGTCGCGACAATTGAAGCAATCCGCCGCATCAAAGCCGAGTTGCCTGGCGTCTTCACCACACTTGGCGTTTCCAACGTTTCCTTTGGCCTCAAACCTGCCGCACGCCATGTGCTCAATTCAGTGTTTCTTGCCGAATGCGTGAAAGCCGGGCTCGATTCGGCGATCGTGCACGCAGCCCGCATCATGCCTCTCAACAAAATTCCCGATGAGCAACGAGAGGTTGCCCTCGATCTCATCTATGACCGCCGGAGCGAGGGCTACGACCCACTCACGAAACTTCTCGACATCTTCGCCGACGTAAAGGCCGCTGACGTTGTACGAGAAGACCGCAGTGACTGGACGATCGAAAAGATCCTCAGCCAGCGGATCATCGACGGAGAGCGCGAAAACCTCGAAGCTGATCTCGACCGAGCGATGAGCGAAGGCCTGGAACCGCTCTTCATCATTAACGATGTGCTTCTCGCTGGAATGAAAGTTGTTGGCGAACTTTTTGCCACCGGCGAAATGCAGCTTCCGTTCGTTCTCCAATCAGCCGAAACAATGAAAACCTCGGTTGCCCATCTTGAGCAGTTCATGGAGAAAGTCGACGACGGAGGCAAGGGCCGCATCGTTCTCGCCACCGTGAAGGGCGATGTCCACGACATCGGTAAAAACCTTGTCGACATCATCCTCACCAACAATGGCTACGAGGTCATCAATCTCGGTATCAAGATTTCGATTGCCGAAATGATCGAGAAGGCCGTCGAGGTAAACGCCGACGCCATCGGCATGAGTGGACTTCTCGTGAAGTCCACTCTCATCATGCGAGACAATCTCGAAGAATTGAACGCTCGGAATCTCTCGAACATCCCCGTACTCCTCGGCGGCGCCGCCCTCACTCGCAGCTACGTCGAACGCGATCTGCGCGAGGTCTACGAAGGTCGTTTGTTCTATGGCAAAGACGCATTTGAGGGCCTTCGGGTCATGGACCGAATTGGCGACATCAAGCGCGGCAATGAGCCGGACGATTTTGATTGGGGCCGAGTCCCCAGCGAAAGCAAAGTCCCCGCACGCTCCGGCACAAAAGCCGTTACGGCTGCCGAGGACCTGCCCTTGCGATCACCCGACGTGGCCACCGAAAACGAGATCTTCACTCCCCCGTTCCTAGGAACGAAAGTCATCAAGGGAATTTCACTCGACGACATTGCGGGCTACATCAATGAGACCGCTCTGTTTCGAAACCAGTGGCAGTTCCGGCCCGAAACGACCGATGGCGTGACTGAAACCGACGAAGAGTTCAAGAATCGCATTCGCCCAACGCTGCGATCACAGCTTGCAGAGGCAAAAGCGGCCGACATGCTCATTCCCCAGGTCGTCTATGGCTATTTCGCAGTGAATAGCGATGGCGATGACCTCGTGGTCTGGACTGACGCTTCTCGCTCCGAAGAACTCACTCGCTTCCACTACCCGCGCCAGCAATCAGCTCCGTTCATGTGCATCGCCGACTTCTTCCGGCCGGCTGATGCGGAAGTCGACTACGCCGCATTCCATATCGTCACCATGGGCCAACGCGTGAGCGATGTCGCCGCGAAACTCTTCGAGGAGAATCGCTACCAGGAGTACCTGTTGGTTCATGGCCTCGGCGTTGAGATGGCGGAAGCACTTGCCGAGTACTGGCACCGCCGCATGCGCGAGGACTGGGGCTTCGCCCAAGACGATGGCCCATCACTCGCTGGTCTGTTCCGTCAGCAGTACCGCGGCGGTCGCTATTCGTGGGGTTACCCCGCATGCCCTGATCTCGAAGACAACGAACGTGTTGCCAAGATTCTTGATGCGGGACGCATTGGCATCGAGGTAAACGAGGACACTGGCTTCCAGTATCAGCCTGAACAAACCACGTCAGCGCTGATTTGCCATCATCCGCAGGCCAAGTACTTCGTCGCCCGCTGAGACTTATCGGGCCGAGGAAAGCAACGCCCGTGCAACCAAGTCAGTCCCAAACGCAGTGAGGATCGCCAAGTAAAGCAATCCTGTTGCCGCCATAACCGCCGAATACGCGCGTTCTTTCAGCGCGAGGCGTGTCGTGATGACCAAACCAATAGTGGTGATCGCGCACATCACCCAGAACCAGGTGAGCAGTCCGTTGTAACCGTCGTCGATCGTTCCGTTGATCGCCGAGATCATTCCGGTTGGGACGAGCAGCAAAGCCACTTCAGGAACCCAGAGCCAACCCGTCCAATAGACGAGCTCGAGCAACGCTCCTCGGGCAAGACCGGGCTGCACGAGATACCAGTGTCCAAGCAGCATGGCGTCGGTTACGACTCCGAGGAAAAGTGCGCCGACGACGAATCGTGAGACCGCAAGCCAAGCGGGGCCGCCGGCTTCGAGTCCTGCGGCGACGACTCCTACGAACCCGAGGATCGGAGCGATCAGGTCGAGACGAGGATCGAACTCACGAACGGTCACATCTTTCTCGGCGGCTTCACGTTCGATGCCCGTCATGGCTGCGACGCGCTCGGTGCGCGCTTCGGTCAATGCAACTTGCCCCGATACTCCCGCTTTACGTCGAATGACTGATGACACCAGGGCGTAGCCCGAGGCCAGAACGACACCAATCGAAGCGATGTCACGCACCGCTAGCGGTTCGATAACAAAGAGTCCGATATACGCCGCACCCGCCGCCATCAGCAGATAGGTGCCGCGCATGAGCCATCCGTAGCCCAGCGACACTTCACGTCGGCGGGTAGTCACCCAAAGGAAGAGAAGGCCGCCCGCGGCCCACTGCAGCAAGAGCGAGGCGGCGTCGAAATCAATCATCGGACTGCCACTTTGTCATGCTTCAACAGACACCAATGACCGCTCGGCGTTCGTGATCGACTCGGCCCCAGAATCGGTGACCACAACGATGTCCTCCAGACGGAAGCCAAACTCGCCGGGAAGGTAAATGCCGGGCTCGACCGAGTAGGCATTCCCCGCTACAAGGGGCGAGCGATTTCCGAGAACGATGTAGGGGTCTTCGTGTTCTTCGACCCCAATGCCGTGTCCGGTTCGGTGCATGAACCATTCGCCGAAGCCTGCAGCGTCGATGATCGACCGCGTTGCCGTATCAACATCTTCAGCAGGAATGCCCGGACCACCAGCAACAAGTCCGGCGGCTTCAGCGATATGCAGATGACCGTAGACCTCGGTCATTCGAGAAGTTGGAGATCCCGTGACGACGCATCGAGTGATGTCAGAGCAGTAACCAACACCATCAGCGTCGGCCATGGTTCCGCCGAAATCGCAAAGAACGACTTCATTGGCACCAATCACTCGGGAACCTGGCTCGTGATGAGGGCTTGCGGCGTTCTTTCCCGCAGCGACAATTGCGAAGTTCACACGGTGATGGCCTTCGGCCAGGATCCGTCGGCCGATGTCGGCAGATACCTCGGCTTCGGTGCGGCCGATAAGGGGGATCTCGCCAGCCTGGAGTTGTGCGGCGATGCGATCGACTGCTGCGGCAGCAGTCCGCAATGCGACTACCTCTGCGGCGTCTTTCACGGCACGAAGCGGACCAATGACCGATGCTGTTGTCCTGAAGTTCAGATCGGGACGTGCATGCTGAAACTCAACAAGGAATCGAGCCCATGTTCGTTCGCCGATCGCGGCGTTTGCCGAGGAGCCAATGAGGTCAGAAACGATCGTGATCGGGTTGTCGGTTTCGCCCCATGGGCGAATCGAAAAGAGGTCGTCTCGGGGCACCACGCGTGCGACTTCCAGAGCCGGTACCACCAGAGTCGCGTCTGCCTCAGCTGGAACGACAAGCATTGTGAGCCGTTCGAGCGGCATTGCTTCGTAGCCCGTAAGCCACGGCAAGTCGGGACCGACAGAAAGCAAGCAGACGTCGATTCCCTGATCAGCCATCGCTGATCGGACTCTGTCGATGCGTTGACCAAGCACGTGTTGATCGTATCGGCCTCAGCCCAAAGACGTCATGACTCGAGGGCAGAACTCGATCGCATTTGGTCGACATATCCGAGAGCAGAAACGACTGCTGCAGAGATTCCACGGGCAAGCGCCACTTCATGCGCTGATGTCGGAAGTCGATCAGCAAAGCCACGTTGAGGGAACCTGTCCACCAACTCAGGATCACTCATCGATCGCAACTTCTGTCCGATCGTCAAGCTTTGCGCCATCATGCCTTCGAGGTAGTCGATCGACTCTGCATCAAACCAGGCCCGATGGTGCCCAAGGAACTCGCGAGCATCGGAACACCAACCCTCGACAAAGTCAGCGAGCAACGGGAGGGAATCTCTCCCGAACGTCGGATCAGTCTCAGGATTCGGAAAGACTCGTAAATGCTCTTGCGCCGACTCATAGCCAACTTGACGTCCCTCTGTGGTTTCCAGAACCAATCGGGAGCCGGCTGCGTAGTCGAGCGGGAACGATTTGAAAACCATTTGGTTGACAACCTCATTCCAAATCATTTTCACGAGCGCTGCTCGTCGAACTACCTCGAGTCGTGGTTCCGAAACATTCAAGGACCGGAAACTCGTTGAGATCTCCAAGTCCTCGATACCAACTTCTTTCGCAAATCGCTGAATCAGATCGGGGCCCTCAAACGCGCGCACGCGAATCGTAACTTCGGCGTCTGCTCGCACCCAAGATCCGAAGACCTCAGAGAGATAGCCGCGCCGTTCCCCGATAACCAATTCCAGAAAGTCACACCAGTCGATCCAACCTGCTTTGGTCTCCTGCGCCCACCACGACCACATCCACGAATCAAGACTGCGAAAAAACGCCAGCAACTCAACGGACGAATCATTTTCAGTGGCCAGATCCACAAGAACATCAACCGCCTTTGGTCCTGCTGACCAAAGCATTTCAGAGGAATAGAGACAATCTCGGTGCCCCGCCCACTTCGGCAACAAATCCTCCAGCGCCCATGTCTCAGGGAATACCGATTGATCGAAGCCTCGTCCATCGAGCCTCCTCAATTCGTTAGCGAGTACTTCTGACATCCGAAGCATGCCTTTCGGAACAGACGCGATATCCCGACGAGTCAGTTCATCTCGATGTTGGTCGAAATAGATCTGGATCGAAGTTGATCCGGTCTTTGGCATCCCGATATGAACAAAGAATCGCCGCTCTTGAGTCTCGCTCATGCACGAACCTCGTAGACCGCTTCACACTGTTGCGCCGTGTACTCGTCGACAGGCACGAGTCTCATAAATCGCTCAAGGCCCTGGAACAAAACGATGTCGGGACGATAGGCCTCCCGCACGTCGGTTGGCACCGAAGCTGCGTGCAGAAAGACTGTCCTCCGAAACATACGAGAGAACCAGTACACCAGATGATTGCGACGCAGGCCCGTTCCGGCAAACGAATTACCGACGACAAGAATCGAGGAGCCGATTGGCGCATCCTCGCACTCCCATTCAACCCTTCGACCCATCGATGCTCCATCAAGCGAACCGCCGCCCGAATCAAAGACACACAGAGGAGTCGGGAGTTCACAGGCAACCTCTCGAATAACTTGGACCCCGACCTTTTCACCGAAACGAGATCCAAGATCCCCCGCACTGAAGTGCGGCTCACATTCGACCCAATGACTTTCGATCGGAGTAACAGCAAGGCGTCGAAGGATTGAGTTTGCAACCAGCAATGACCCGTAGTCGCTCCAGTGGGAATCTGTGAGCTTCCATGGACTGCTGTCGTACCGGTTCGCAGGAAGCGAAGCCTCAATCAGGTCATCGCAGAACATGACTCCAGTGTCTTCTTTCAGGAGCCTACGCATCTCGCCCAAGCCCGGAGTTGGAACGTGGTCAAGTGGAAGCGGATAGAGATCGGGCAAGCATGTCGCTTTGTTGGGAACGAAGAGCGAAAGCATTTGGGTTGAGGCCGAAAGACGCTCGTGACGCTGGGCTGTCAGATTTGCCCATCCGTGACCATTCGCAATCGAGGTCTGCTCACTAATCCTCGAATACGCCTGAAAGTGATCATTCGTGCCCCCGTAGAGGAACAACATGTGGTCCGCTCCGACTATCGCAGTCCGATCCATCGAAATGTCACCAGTTCGAAGATTGCGCAACTCTTCACTCGGAAGGAATGAACGAAAGTGCGTCATCGGGAAACCTTCCCACGCAATCTCGGTGTTCCTGAGAAAGGATCACGTATCCGATCGCCCGGAACATCCGCCCGATAGAGCTCGCGATCTGACTTCGGGATCGGGGTCCCGTCCCGATAGAAACCGTATGACCACTTCGTGGGACCCAATTCTGACGAAACGAATTCAAGCCGTTCGAGATACCAGCGCCAGAGGTCCGCCACCAGCGGGTTCTGCATCATCTTCATTTTCGAAACTTCGTAGCCGATTCCAAGCCCCTTGGTGAAGTGGAACATCACGAGCGGATCGCCATTCACCCAGTAATCACCGCGGTCGTCGACCGAAAGATGCCGCTGGTGAAGATTCCAGGACGCGACGTTGACCCCTGCATGCCGGAGGATCGAAAAATTTGGGAAGAACGACGGAACAAGGTCTCCCCAGCGTTGATCTACGAAGAGACCCCGTCCAATGTCGTCGACGCAAAGTTCGTCGAGCCGACTCGACCACCACTCGGCGAATTGGCGACCTTCCTCGCTCGGATTCACCCCAAACATTCCGAAGTTGTAGATCCCATGCGCGAGTGTGCAGATTTCTTCCTCTACTGCAGGACTATCAGGAGTCACTGGTTCAAGTTGGTGCGGTGTCAGTAGCACTGAGCAACCGTCGAGCGCTTCTCGAACTCCGGCCAAGGAACCAAACAGCGCCGTATCGGGATCGAGGTACAGAACAGGATTCCCACGGTCCAGTAATCGAACAAGAGCGCTGCCCTTTACCGCTGTACACGCTTCCACCACGTCGTAACCGAACATCCACGACTCATGGTCGCTGCCCAGTAGGTCTTCTGCAGTGACGACATCGTCAAATAAACCACTGCTCAAGCGAAGTCCGTGCGAGGAATCCGGTTCCGGAAGTGCATCCACGAGGATGAGTGTGAACCGCGCATCGGGCGCATGACGTTTAACGGATTCAGCTAGGACTGAAGCTTGTGGGAGATACGCCAGATTTGCAGACGTGAAAATTTCGAGCGTCATTGGATCACCCTCAGTAACAACGCGGGAGTTAAACCGCTGATGTGAAATTCACCAAGATCGCATCTGCGCTTTGCTCTGATCTCATCGCCCAAAGCTATGTAATCGAAAGCGACTGGGTCATCTTCAAGTTCGATGAGCAAACCTTCGTCCTCGGCAGCTACAAGCACATTCCCTGATCGAGGCGATGTGACGATGCAGCAACCAGCAGCCATTGCTTCGAAGGAAACAAAGTTGAAGGTTTCTTTCCCGTCAACGAAGTTCATCACTGCATCGATCCGATGCTCCACCAGCGACTGAGTGGCAACAGATCGACCACCAGGGAGTGGTCGAACCTCGACAAACGTCACCTCGGGAACCGATCGATCTTCCACTCCAAAGTGAAAGAATTCAAAAAGTTCGGCATGAACGCCCACATCGGAAACAAGCGCGATAAATCGGTTCCAGCCCTTAATCGTTGCCGGGTGTCCAACAAATGCGATGCGAACCTTGTTGCTCTCGCTACAGGGCTCTCGGGTCGAACCATCTCGCCGAATGAGTCCATGAGGAACGACTATCGGACGTCGAGGAAGCGGCGTGTTACCTGCCACCGATTGGTCGGCTGCCACCTCCGAAGGCGCCGCAAAAATCCAGTCGTGACTGTCGATGAGCGCCTGAACGCGTGCAAGGTGCTGACCGCGGACGGGACCGAAGGTGCAGAGCTGACATGACTGACTTCCAGGTGCCGGATCACCGCACCAATTCACGCCGTTTCGAGTGAGTCGATAGTTCTGACAATGCGCCGAATAGTCGTGGACCCACCAACACGCAGTTGATGGTTGAAGGTCTCGCATCGCCGACTGAATCGCTTCCGGTGAATGGCCAAACATCGAATGCAGTACAACCACGACATCTCGTCCGGAGAAATGCCCCGAAAGTGCTTGAGTAAAACCAACCAATGGAAACGTTCCATCGATCAGGGCTCCATCCACTCGACACCGAACGAGAAAATCGTCCACAGGCGTCGAACTCAACGCGAGTAATGGTCGATTCGGAAAGATTGAGATGTAGGAGTCGCCCAGATCTCGGAACATCACTTCTTCTTGGGCACTAACGATCTGGATGCCGCCGACGTGTTCGACATAGTCATCATGGGCGAAGGCGACGATGACTTTTGAGCCATTGACAAGTTGGCGATCAATGAGTTCCGAGACGATTGAAGCGCCTGTCCGCACATCTTCGCCACTATCGGGCACCTCGTCGTACGAGTGCTCCGACCATGACCGAGCAAGTAAGACACGCTCAGTGTCGGTTCGAAGAGCGAGTTCCGCCCCGATTGATGCGTTTGGAAAGCGGCCCTCCCGGTGCCCTGCGAAGACGAAATGCGCAAATGCGGGCACCGATGCTTCGGCCACATCGTCGTAAAGACCGAGATAAAAGTCTGCGTCGAACCACTCGAAGTCCGCATCGAGAACGAACGTCTCGCCCTGAACGCTGAGTTTGCTGCTGTCGAACTCAATCCCCAAATGCCGGAGATACAACGTGAGAGATTCACGGATGTCAGCAGCCCACGGCGAATCGGGAGTCCGATACCCAGGCTTTGCGAACGCCACCGGATCTACAAGGGCGCGCCCCTCACTCAGCCCGTGATGCACAAAGTGAGTGAGCGGATCAATACCATCCGCGGCAACATCCCAATTGTCATGCAGGTAGCCGCGCGTGGAAAACGATGGATGCGGATCGAGTCCTTCCCGCCAACCCGTCGCAAGATAATGGTCAAGCGCAGCAAGAACGTCGGAGAACCGCTCGTCATTTACTTGGGCTTGGTAATAGGTGAGATCTACCAATTCCACCCGACGAATGATCTTCTTCGCGCCAGGCCGTTTTTCGTACTCTGCCACCGAGACAATGTTTCGCTCTTCCGCTTTCCCCCACTCTTCGTAATGGGCAAGTGGATTCACACCCGCTTTCCATACGTCTGGGTTCTCGGAAAGGTAGCCATTTGTCGAAAATTCAGGATGAGGATCAAGGCCAGACCGCCAGCCGATCTGCTCGTAGTGGCCTAGGAGATCTTTCGGCACGCCTGTTTGCCAAGTCTCGACTTGCTGTCCGTAGTACGAGTTATCGAAGTACTCGGATTTACTCAGCACACGGTCCCCTCAACCCACCAATGGATCTGAATCTTATCGCGTTTACGGACCGTCAAATCCGGGTTACGCACGCAACCAGGGGAAATTCTCGGTTCACTCAACCAAGAGTGACAGGAACGACACTTTGAGCTGCTGCCTGCTTTGCGTGGAAGCTGGAACGAGTGAGCGGGCTCGACTCGACGTGCCCGATACCAAGTGCCTCGCCCAACATGGCATAGGACGCGAACTGCTCAGGGGTCACCCACCGATCGACGGGCAAGTGCGTTGACGTGGGGCGCAGGTACTGACCGATCGTGACGATCGAAACGCCAATGCCCGCAAGATCAGCAAGCACCGACGCAATCTCTTCGTCGGTCTCGCCCATGCCCACGACCAGACCTGACTTGGTAAGAAGACCGGCTCGCTTTGCCCGGGATAAAACTGCCAGCGAGCGTGCGTAGCCGGCCGAAGGTCGAACTGCCCGCTGAAGGCGCGGCACGGTTTCTACGTTGTGGTTGAGAACGTCGGGACGACTTTCGAAGATGAGATCGAGTGCAGATGCCTGACCGCGACAGTCAGAGATGAGAACTTCAACCTGCACACCCGCATTGCGATCGCGAATGGCCCGAACTGTGTCCGCCATTGCGCCAGCGCCTTCATCGGGAAGATCGTCGCGGGCGACGGTCGTGACAACAGCAAAGTCCAGCTCCATGCGAGCAACGGCTTCAGCGACCCTTGCAGGTTCTTGGGGATCGAGTGCCTCGGGTAGCCGCGTGTCGACCAAACAGAACCCGCACTTTCGTGTGCAACGTTCGCCGTTGATCATGAACGTCGCTGTGCCGTCAGACCAACACTCGGAAAGGTTCGGACAGCCCGCTTCTTCGCAAACGGTGACGAGTTGAAGATCTCGCAATGTTTTCTTGAGCTCTAGCGGGCGAGCGCCGATGTTTAACTTGGCCCGCATCCATTCAGGCTTGCGTTCCATCACATCGATTCCATCGACCACGCCTGCTTGCGCCAATCGGCCCTGCAAACGCAGTGACGGACCCGCCCGATGATCGGCCCCCGTCTTCACCGGAAGACCAGCACCTAGGCCCCGGCTAAAGGGCGACAGATCGTCATCACCTTCGGTCGACCGACGGATGATGTCGGCCCGATCGACATCTCGGTCGATCGCCCACATCGCTGCTGCCCGATGCACGACAGCGTCGATGACATCGGACATCGTGGCCTCGATGCCTTCCTGGGCAAGGGAGGTCACGGATTTATCGGCAATTCCACACGGAACGATGTGCGTGAACATGGACATCTCGGGATCGACATTGATCGCGAAGCCATGCATCGAACGTCCGCGAGTAAGGCGGACACCGATTGCGGCGATCTTGCGAGGGTTGTCTGACTCTGGAGCGACCCACACTCCTGGGTACTGCTCAAGTCGACCGACGTCGGCCAGTCCGAGATCGTT
>CAESAL010000026.1_pt1 | contig 21004 bp, 20 predicted proteins | sample 7263561 | NCBI WGS metagenome assembly CAESAL01 (sample SAMEA6814029, study PRJEB35770) | freshwater metagenome | biome: Freshwater; feature: Freshwater reservoir; material: water | place: Czech Republic | collected 2016-04-20 | depth 30m m | reverse complement strand
TCGTTAAGTAGCCCTGCCAACATCGCGCCTGCTTCAAGGAAGGCAGTGATCGGATCGACGCCTTCCGGGATGAAATCGGGATCGCCGCCGGAGAGGATGATGTTCGACTGCGCCAGCACCATGTCGTATTCGCTATGCGGGATTCCCATCATGTCAAGAATGACCAAAAGCGGGAACGGCATCGAGACATCGGTGACGAAATCGACCTCCCCCTTCTCGACAATCTTGTCGACAACCTTTTTCGCCGTCTTTTCAACGTCGTCGAGAACAGCATTGAGCATGCGCGGAGTGAACGTTCCCGACACAATTTTTCGTAGACGCGCATGGCGCGGATCGTCCATCGAAATCAGTGACCCGTAGAACTCATTCATTTCCGCTGGCATATCGAGAATTGAGACTGCGCCCTGGCCCGAACAGAAGACCTCTGGATGACGGCTGATCTCCAAGATGTCGTGCATTTTGGTGATGGCGTAATAACCAGGGCCTTCGGGAAACGGATCGATGATGGGTTCCGGGAAATAGGCAATCGGGTTTTCGCGGCGCAATGTGGCAAAGGCGGCATTGCGTTCGTCCCAAGGCCTGGCCCAGAACTCGATATCGGAAAGATCAATGTCTTCAAGTTTCATAACGACTCCTAGATGAGAAGGGAAGATTCAGAGGGCACCGGAGCGATCGGTGGTCTCGATCAGTTCGAGACATTCACCATTCGGCCCGGGCCAGAACAGAACCAGCAGTAACGGGAATTGGTCGCCAACAGAAAGTTCTTCCGTTGGGACAAAGGGAGTTGAACCTGCAGCACGAATAACTGCTTCGTCGGCCGCGCAATCGGTGGTTGACCACGCCATTCGAAAAATGCCGAGTTCATTCGCCCCTCGAATTCGAACCGCAGATTTCGGAGCAGGATCAAGCCACTGAACGAGCGCAACGGTGAACACAGAGCCTTCGTCAGCGAGAATTGTCGCCCGCACTCGAATATCGGTCGCCGTGCCAAACAGTTCCTTTGTCCAATTCATTTCAGCAATGTCGAACTGCGGAGTGAGCCCCATCACATCGCGGTAATAGGCCAGTGACGCGTCGATATCGGCGCAATTCACAACAACCTGCGCAATTGAGGTCTTGTCTGCAGCGAGCAATTGCACGGGAACTCCGTCGGGATCAAGAACCATCGCCAGACGTGGGCGATCCTCGCCTGCCTCGACGTCAACAGGACCTCCAACCAACGTTCCGCCAGCAGCGACAGCCCGCTCGACCGTGGCATCGAGGTCGGGGGTGGTGATCATCAACCGGTTGTAACCGGGATCCCCATCGAGACCAGGCGCAGTGCCAGTCGGTAGCGGCGTCTTCCACTCGAGGAGATCTAACGAAAGTCCATCGAGTCCATCGTCGGAATGCATGATCCAGGCATTCCACGCGACTTCATTGAGACCGAACGCCGCTCCCGACTGGTTCTTGCTCGGCACGGTTCGCAATACGCGTCGAAGACCGAGTGCTTCGTAAAACGCAACAGCAACATCGAGATCAGAGCAGTTCGAATTGCAGTGATAGATCCGGCTTCCCTGGATGGCCATCGTCGAATCGTAGGGCCACCGAACCGGCAGCGCCTTCAGCGCTCAGTAGGACTCGGGATCGTCAATAACTGACTGCGGCACGGGGAAGTTGTAGAGCTCTGAAGCGTTCCTCCACGTGATGCGAGCGATGTCCTCGGCCGGCAGATTGCCGATCTCGTGCTTGGTCACCGTCTGCGTATTTGGCCAGGTCGAATCACAATGCGGGTAGTCGCTCTCGATGAGGATGTTCTCGATGCCAATGCGATCTCGCTGAACAAACGCTGATGGATCCTCCACTGCACAGAACCAAAAGTTTCGTTTGAGAACTTCAGCAGGTGTGAGGTCGGTGCCCTTCCACGTTCCGTACATTTCGTGATAGCTGAGCATGTGATCGAGGCGATCCATAAGGCCTGCGACCCATCCGATTCCACCTTCAGACATGCAGAGTTTCAAATCAGGGAATCGAACGGGAAGCAACGAATACAACCAGTCAACCGCGGCAAACATCGCGTAACCGAAAAACAGCACACCAACCGTGTCGCCCGGAGCATCTGGGGCAGTCGCCGGCGACGTGCCGGAAGAACCGATGTGGAGATTCACGACCGTTCCGGTTTCCGCGCAGGCCTGCATCATCGGATCCCAGTACCCAGTGTGAAGCGACGGGAGCCCAAGCATGTGAGGCGCTTCGGAAAACGTCACGGCCCTAAAGCCGCGCTCGGCATTGCGACGGATCTCCTCGGCGCCAAGCACAGGATCGAGCAGCCAAGGAATCTGACACGGCACAATGCGACCCGGATGGGTGCCCGCCCACTCTTCAAGATGCCAGTCATTCCATGCACGAGTCGTCGCCAAAGCGAGTTCGACATCATTCGTGGTCGTTTGCAATCGCTGACCGCAGAAACCTGGCAAGAACGAAGGGAAGTTCACCGACGCGTAGATGCCATTGAGATCCATGTCGGCGATGCGGGCATTGATGTCCCAAGCACCGCGTCGCATCTCATCAAAACGCGCTGGCTCGAATGAATACTCCGAAACCGGTCGGCCAACCACAGCGTTGAATCCGACATTGGGAAATTCCATTCCGTCATAGACCCAGGTTTCAGAGCCGTCATCTTTTTCAATGATCTTTGGCGCCCGGTCAGCCAATTTCGCCGGCAGTCGACCTTCGAAGGTGTGCGGTGGCTCAACAATGTGATCATCGGCGGAGATGATCGTGTAGTCGCGCTTGCGTCGTTCTGGCTCAGGCAGAAACGTCACGCCGCCAGTTTTTGATTTTCCACCGGTGGTGAAATTGAGATTGGACGCGAGGTCATCGATATTGATGGACACGGTTCACTCCAGGACGTCGGGTTCTTCACGGATAAGACGACGGACCGCTCCGGCCCAATAAACCTCGGTGCCGCGTTCGAGCAACGAAGCCTTCATCGCCGGGCGAACAACCGGCGGCACAGTGGTCGCTGATCGTCCAGCAACGAGCACGTCATACATGAGCTTGCATTGACGATCGAGAGTGGCGGACTTATAGGTCGCTTCTTCAATTGTCGGCGCAGTAATGATCACGCCATGATTCGCCAAAATCACTACAGAGGCACTCCCGATTCGCTCGGCCAGGTCGGCACCGAGTTCTGGCGAATCGATTTCACCCGAATACTCGCTCACGAATCCGAGTTCGCCGTCGTACATCGATGACTGTTGGTGAAGAAACTCAGGAACAAGTCCGAGCGCGGCCAACAGCACTGCGTAATACGGATGGTTATGAACAACGACACGAGCTTCAGGGCGACGACGGTGGAGTTCAGTGTGAATTTGAACGGCCGGAGTGACATCCCATTTTCCGCCGATCACGTTTCCGTCGGGATCAACGCGACAGATGTCTGACGCAGAAACTTCCTCCCACCAAAGTCCCCACGGATTGACCATCATCGCTGAGTTATCGGCGTTGGCCCATGTGATGTGCCCAGCAATGTTTTCGCTGAACCCTTCGCGAGCAAGAATCCGAAACGAACACGCCAATTTCTGCTCATCGGTGAGTTCGACACCAATAGGTGGAGTGATCGATGGCGACCACGCGTCGGCGCCGCCCTTCGACAAGGCAATGCCCTCTGGAAGTGAAGCTGCGCCAAGGGGCGCTGCGTCATTCGCTTCAATCGTCATCGTGCAACCCCCCGGTCGGCATATGTGGTCCACGTTAGATGCCAAACCCACGCACGAGACCATCGAATGTGGTTGCCTTTCGCCATGACAACTGTCGCAACTGCCAATGGCGCGCTGCAGGGCCAAGACAATCCCGGATGCACCGCGTTCCTCGGTATTCCTTTTGCCGAATCACCCGTAGGGCCGTTGCGCTGGGCTCCCCCTATCCCCGCCCGCGAATGGGAAGGCGTTCGTGATGCCACCACCTACGGATCGGCCCCATGGCAACCCACCGGGGGCCCTCTCGATGGACTCGTTCCAGGGATGGGAAGTGACGATCAGTCCGATGACTGTTTAAACCTCAATGTCTGGACCCCATCAATTGATGGTTCGCGCCCAGTCCTCGTCTGGATTCATGGTGGCGCGTTCTCATTGGGCGCAGGTTCGCTCTCGGTGTACAACGGATCTCGACTCGCCGCCGCAACAAACACCGTCGTCGTCACCATCAACTACCGCGTCGGCGCACTCGGATTTCTCGTCGTCGACGACCCGTCGTGCACTCCAAATGTTGGACTGCTCGATCAGGTGGCGGCTCTCGAATGGGTTCGCGACAACATCAGCGCATTCGGTGGCGATCCTGACAACGTCACGATCTTCGGAGAATCCGCTGGGGGCGGCAGCGTGCTTTCTCTTCTCGCCATGCCCGCAGCCGTCGGAACCTTTCAACGAGCAATCGTCCAGAGCGGAGCCACCGACCTACTTCTTGATCGTGAACGCGCCGTGCTCGTGACAGAGGCAGTGGCTCGCTGCGCGGGTCTCGATCGTGTCGATGTCGACGCATTGCGCTCGATGTCGGGGCCAGACCTCATCGCTGCGCAAGCACAAGCCGCCGGCGAACTGTTCATGACCGTCGGAACAATGCCCTTCCATCCTTGCGTCGATGGCGTCGTCCTTCCCCAAACCTGGCTCGAGGCTGCGGAATCTGGCTTTAACCCAGTGCCCGTCATCATCGGAACGACCCGGGATGAGATGGACCTGTTCAAAATGTTCGATCCAGCAGCAGCAACGCTCGATGACGCTGGACTTCGCGCTCGGCTTGGAGCGACGGGTAAGAACGTCGATGCGCTGATTGACGCTTACGTCGCAACCGGAACGACAGCACCACCAGATGTCTGGGCTCGAGTCAACACTGATACCGCTATGTGGCTACACGCACTTGCCATTGCAGAAGCCCGATCCGCGCATGCACCAACGTGGATGTATCGCTTTGATTGGGAAGCATCATCGCCAGAGATGGGCGCACCACATGGCGTCGACATTCCCTTCCCATTCACCACAATCGACGTCGACGGCTGGGACACCTTCATCGAAGATCCCGAACAAGCGATGTCTCTCGCCTCAGTCATTCAGCGATCATGGGCGGACTTCGCCAACGATGGCATCCCGACACTGGGCGATACCGAATGGCCGGCGTTCGACCGCGAAACACGCTCCACGGCCATCTTCGGACGAAACATCACGGTTGAATCTGACCCCAACGGTCAAGTTCGGCAAGCATGGAACACCTGAGCACTCCATCAAAGGAGCGTTCACCAATTCAGGGGGAACAATGAAGTACACATCGCTCGGGACCACCGGCGTTTCTGTCAGCCGTTATTGCCTCGGGGCGATGATGTTTGGGCAGATGGGCAATACCGATCACGCCGAATGCATCCGCATTATCCATAAAGCGATCGACGCGGGCATCAACTTTATTGACACGGCCGACGTGTACTCCGGCGGCGAAAGCGAAGAAATCGTCGGCAAAGCCATCGCTGGACATCGCGACAAACTCGTCGTTGCCACAAAGATGTTTAACACGATGGGACCCGATCGAAACCAGCGAGGCAACTCTCGCCGTTGGATGGCTCAAGCAATTGAAGAAAGCCTCCGACGCCTCAATACCGATCGCATTGACCTTTTTCAATTGCATCGCTTCGACGAAAGTGTTGCGCTTGAAGATTCCATGGGCGGCCTCACCGATCTCACCACAAACGGAAAAATCATCTACGCCGGACATTCAGCGTGGCCCACCGAACGGATGGTCGAAGCGCAATGGACCGCCGAGAAGATGGGATTCGTGAAATTCCGCTGCGAACAAGCCTCGTATTCGATTCTCAAGCGTCGCATTGAACGACACGTGCTTCCAACAACCGCGCGCTACGGCATGGGCGTCATCACCTACAGCCCGCTGGGCGGAAGTTGGCTTTCAGGTCGTTACCGCGAACTCGGCGACGTCCCCGAATCATCACGCCTCGCCATGATGGGCAAACGTTGGGGTCAAGAACTCGATTCACCACAGAATCAGGCCCGCATGAACGCAACCGTTGCCCTGCAATCGCTTGCCGACGATGCCGGTATTCCGCTTGCCCATCTCGCAACGGCGTGGGCGATGGAACACCCCAATGTCTCGTCAGTCATCATTGGGCCGCGCACGATGGAACAACTCGACGATCTCATCTCGTGTGCCGAACTTCGCCTCGGTGCCGATCTTCTCGACGCGATCGACCAAATCGTGGCGCCAGGCGAAGACGTTGTTGAGCAAGACAAGTCCATTGATCCCCCGTCACTGCGGGCCAAGGCCCGCCGTCGACCGGCATGAAAGATTTCCAATGACCAATATTGAACGAGTTCCCTACGACGAGTTTTCTTTCTTCAAGGACAACGCGACCGAAGTCGGAATTGCATGGAATGGCCCGCCAGCGGTTCGCCGAGTCCGCGTCAATGTCGATTCCGAACGCGCGCTCAGCGCGCTTGTGTGGGGAACCGCGCCACCAGAGATCGTGTTCTTGCACGGTGGTGCGCAGAACGCTCACACATGGGACACCGTTGCGCTTGCTCTCGATCGACCACTCGTCGCGATCGACCTCCCCGGCCACGGTCATTCTGACGGCGGGAAGAACGGAAGTCTCAATGTTCCGTCCAACGCTGAGGACATCGCTGTCGCCATACGAGAACTTGCCCCCAGCGCAAAACTTGTTGTGGGCATGTCACTCGGCGGAATGACGAGCGTTGCTCTCGCCGGCCACGCGCCTGAACTCGTGCAACGCCTCGCTCTTATTGACGTCACTCCCGGGGTCGATGGACCAAAGTCGCAACAGATCGCCAACTTCATTAACGGTCCGGAATCGTTTCCTAATTTCGATGAACTCCTTGCACGCACCATCGAGTTCAATCCGACACGAACCGAATCCTCCCTGCGCCGCGGCATCCTGCATAACGCCCTGCAACTCGAGGATGGTTCGTGGGTCTGGCGCTACCGCCGCATGGTCGAGTCCGGCGGCAATCACCCAGACTTCTCATCGCTTTGGGACATCATCAGCGCAAGTTCTATGCCGCTTCTTCTCGCTCGGGGCATGCTTTCGCAGTCCGTCGTTGACGATGCCGACGAAGCTGAACTCGTAAAGCGCCGGCCCGATGCTCAAATCGTTCACTTCGAACAGGCAGGACACAGCATCCAGGGTGACCAACCAGTCGAACTGGCCCGTATCCTCAATGAGTTCCTTGGCGCTTAGACGTCCATTCCCAGCAACCCGATTCCTAAGGATCTTCAAATGACGTGGACGACTGCCGATATCCCTGATCTCACCGGAAAGATCGCTGTGGTAACCGGATCGAACGCCGGACTGGGTTTTCACATAGCAACCGATCTTGCCGGGGCCGGCGCACGGGTCATCATGGCGTGTCGCAACGAAGCGAAAGCTTCTGACGCGGCCAACAAAATCCGTCAGACCTCACCTCGTGGCACGGTTGAAACCATGACGCTCGATCTTGCCGATCTCTCATCGGTGAAGGCATTCAGCGAGCAACTCCTTTCGACCGTCGATCGCCTCGACATCCTCGGAAACAACGCGGGCCTCATGGCCGTCGACGAATCAAAGACGGTCGACGGATTTGAAATGCAGTTCGGCGTTAACCACCTCGGGCACTTCGCTCTTACTGGTTTGGTCCTGCCGCTCTTACTCGCCACACCCGGGTCGCGCGTCGTGAACCACTCGAGCATGGGACATCGCCCCGGCAAGATGCATCTCGATGATCTCAATTTCGATCATCACCGCTATTCACGCTGGCCCGCCTATTTCCAAAGCAAGTTGGCAAACCTTTTGTTCTCCCTCGATCTGCAGCGCCGCCTTTCGCTCGCAGGATCCTCGACCATTGCGCTCACCGCTCACCCAGGCGGAAGCCGCACTGACCTCGGCGTCGAAGGTTCTGGTCTTTCCAACAAAGTCCTCAAGCCGACCGGCGGATTCGGACAGTCTGCGGCAAAGGGCGCACTTCCATTCGTGCGCGCATGTGTCGATCCTTCTGCCAAGGGCGGCGAGTTCTACGGTCCGCGCTTGCTCATGTTTGGCTCACCAAAATTGGAAACTCCCACAAAACGAGCTCGAGATGCTGCCGTTGCGACACAGCTTTGGACTCGTTCCGAAGAACTCACCGGAGTTCACTACCTCGACTGATACGTCGATCAGTCGTAGTGCCAATCACGTTCGGGTGGCGCGGTGTATTCGATGCATTGCACATCGAACCAAATCGGCAAAAGGTGCTTCACGTAGAACGCGTGAACCGTGCTGGCTGGATTTACAAGGTCGTCATAGACCTTCAGCTTGATATCGGGTTCAGACTTCTGCATTTCCGCAATTCGCCCACACAACGCATCGACTTCTTCGCGAGTGTCATGCAATAGCCCGAGATGGTCATAACCAGGCGAAGACATCGGCTTCGGACTTTCCGCCAAGAGAATGAATTGCGTTGCTCGCTCGTCGAGCATCATCAACAAACCGCTCTGGCCGAGAATTTCGGTGTCCTTGCAGTCCCAGCCAAAAAGACCGCCGTAAAAGGCCCGGACTTGACCGCGGAATTCCGGCGTAAGAGTTCCGGGAGCAAACGTGAGTTCCATATGGTTGAAGCGCATCATGGCGCCGACCATAGAACGATCTGATTCCTGCCGCCGAAACTAGGGAAGAAAAGTCCCGGTGAGGGTTCGGTCGGTGTGCTGCGCCCGCCATGCCAACATCGCTCGCGCCTCAGCCCAACCGCGCTCGGGGTCCAAGAGCATCGTCCGCCAGGTTGGATCCGCTGCGAGGTCATAGACAAGCGCCTCACCGTCGGCGAACTGCACGTATCCGACATCGCCACTTCGTCGAACGGTGAGTTGATGTCCCACGCTTCGGCGATCCTCCGGCCACTGCGCCCCACTGCGACCGGCGGTGAAGAATCGCCAATCGAATTCCCAAAATGCTGCATCTCGCCACTCTTCTGGTACGACACCATCAAGAAACGGTGCGAGCGATCGACCATCACACTGTCGCGGCACAGGCTCTTGCAACATTTCACACAACGTCGGGAAAACATCAACAGCTTCACTGAACGAATCGACCACCGTGCCGGCGGTCTCAGACTTTCGCGGGTCGCGAATGATCAACGGGATGTGGAAACTTTCCTCGAACCACCCCATTTTTTGCACCATGCCGTGATCGCCGAGTTGCTCGCCGTGATCGGAAGTCACAACAACAATGGTGTTATCCCATTGACCCGATTCGCGAAGCGCTTGCCACACTCGGCCAAGTTGCTGATCGACGTCGCTAATCATCCCGTAGTACTGCGCGCGCATTTCGCGCTGTCCTTCTTCGTCTGTCGGCGCCGCGAAGTAGGAGATTGACAACAAGAAGTCGTGAAGAGGGTGCAATTCGGTACTTGGCGGAATCGGAAGATCAACCGCAGAACGGCCATACGCAGTGGCCCAATCCCCCGCAGCAGCGAATGGCGGATGAGGACGCAAATGACTCAAGTGCACAAACCACGGTTCTTCTTGGGCAGGCAGCCACTCAAGGAATCGATTCGTAAGGAACGCGCTGATACCCACTTCTGCAGGTCGATCCGATTCCGTTGCGAGACCTTCTTCAGGATCGATCGGCATCTCATACCCCTGCGACCGAACCCAATCGGCCCACGCTTCGCGACCACGGGTGAGGTCCAATTCGCATCGAAAGCCTGGAAGGACCCCTTCATAGGTTTGGAGCCTTGGATCATCTGCAGCGACAGTGCGCGGGTCGATTGCTTGGTCGGTATAGCCAAAGAGCACCGGGTCGTAGCCGCCTCGACCTGCAGCACGAGCGATGTTGTCGAAACAATCATCGAGCGGCGACCCATTCATGACGACGCGGTTGTTCATTTGGTAGGTGCCCGTGTACAGCGCAGCTCTTCCCGGCCCGCATGGCGCTGCCTGGCCGTAATGCTGGGAAAAGCGCACCCCTTCTGCGCAGAGTTCATCAAGCGCCGGAGTACGCACAACGCTGTGACCCGCAGCCGACAAACACTCAGCCCTGAACTCGTCGAGGGTAATGAAGAGAACGTTGGGACGACCTTCAGTCATGAACGGAGCGTACGACACCGACATAGCATCGGGATGTGGATCAACCATTCTTCGACACCATTGAACCCGGGCCCGATGCCGAAGAGCATTTCCGCCAGTTCGGCTGGGTACTGACCGAGCCTCTTCGCCCCGAAGCGGTCGCCGAGTTGCGCAACTGGATTGATGATCTCATGCTTTGGCCCGACGACGGTCCTTGGCTCCACTACCGAGAAGCCACCGCAAATGGCCCGCGCCTGTGCCGAACAGAAAACTTTGTTCCCTTCCACGATGACTTACGAGAACTTCTCACTCGAAGCGAGCTCTCCGACACCGCGTCGATACTCCTCGATGAAACTGCGGTTCTCTATAAAGAGAAAATCAATTACAAGGCTCCGGGTGGTGCTGGCTATTCGCCACACCAAGATGCGCCGGCCTATCGCTTCATCGAAACTCATGTTTCGTGCATGTTGGCCATCGACGATTCACGAGAGTCCAATGGATGTCTTGAGGTCGTCTCATCCATGCACGACGAAATTCTTCCTATGGACGACAAAGGCTGCATCCGCGCAGACATCGTCGAGCAACTCGATTGGATTGCGGCTCCGATCTGGGCAGGTCAGGCGTTGTGGTTTCATTCCCGAACTCCCCATCGCAGCGGCCCAAATACCTCGAATCAGCCTCGCCGAGCGATCTACCCGACCTATAACGCTCTGCGAGAAGGCGACCTACGCGCGGCCTATTACGTGCAGAAAGCAGCAGAGTTCGCGGCGTCCGATGGTCCGCGCGTGTCGCTCATCGGAGACTTTGAAGGACGAATGCTCTGATGCCCACTGCGTCGATTGACTCCATCGTTGCCATGTACGCCAGTTGGGGAAGTGAGAAGTACGACGAAGAGGTGACCCAACTCGCACATGCGCTGCAAAGCGCCGCTCTTGCCACGCGTGATGGCGCAACGAACGAGCTCATAGCTGCCGCTCTCCTCCACGACATTGGTCATCTGTTCGAGATCGAACGCAACAATGGCCCTGATCACCACACAGACCTTCGACACGAACAAACTGGTTCAGAATTTCTTCAGGCGTTCTTCCCCAAATCCGTCACCGCCCCAATCGCAATGCATGTTGAGGCCAAGCGCTATCTTGCCGCTACCGAGCCCGGCTACGTCGAATCTCTCTCGCATGGCTCGCAGCGAAGCCTCGAGGTGCAAGGCGGACCATTTACTGCCAGCGAATGCGCAGGGTTTCTTGCACTCGAAGGAAGCGCTGACGCGGTCAGACTCCGCCGATGGGATGACCACGGAAAAGTGACTGACCTCGAGGTCCGCAACTTTGATTCATGGATTCCGCTCCTACGTGAAGTGGCAAACGGCTGAAAATCAGCGCAGACGGATCTGCGCTGCGCCGGAAATAAACGGTAGATCTGCAGGACTCAAAGCACCTGCTGCCGCTTTGCACACTGCCGGAATCGCGTTGACACATCGATTCGCAGCACTCGCATTGCCGCCACCGGCAGCACCGGGCTCCCCCGGTTCGTTGCCATGAATCGTGATTTCCATATGCGGATGTCCGCTCATAACGACTCGGTGTTCGCCGCCCGGATTCAACGGCTGTTGCCAATCGGGTGCGCAGTCGTCGTCGATTCGGGTGACATGTTCCACCACTAGAAGTGGACGTCCCTTGACGACACCGGTCACAACAAAGCGAAACGCTCCAAGTGTCCCTTCTTCGAAGGTTCCCATTCCGGGAACTTCGATCGTTCGTTCCAGAGGACGACGCTCGACGGTCGTAACGACATCATCAATCTCGACTTCGAGGATGTCGGCTAAGACTCGAACCATCGGAGCCCATACCGTCATCAACGAAATCGGCTCAAGCATCTGCGGCGTCGCATCCATCGGGCCACCCAGCCCGATGACATTTCGGACGACATCAGGCGCGTCATACAGCGCGTAGTTGAAAATCTCCTGAATACGAAGCTCGGTGATTCCCGCGCCAACACCACTGATAAGCGCAGGAAGAATATCGAGAGCCCAGCCCGGATCGATTCCTGAAACGAAAACAGATGAGCTACCCGCTTCCATCGCAGGGTTAAGCATCGCCATCAATTCCGGCGGCGCACTTGCCGGATGCAGCAATGGATAGAAGGCCGTCGAGACAACATTCCTTCCCGAACGCAGCAAGCGCTCGAGGTCCATGTAGGCCTCCATCGGACGAGTATCGGCAGTTGCGGCATAAACAACGCAATCGACGTCACTCGCGAACGCGATTTCTGTGTTGTCGGTTGCGCTCACGCCAAGGGATGCAATCCCCGCCAACTCGCCCGCGTCTTTGCCGACTTTGGCCGGATTGGAAACAACCACCCCGACGAGCTCGAGGTCGCGATGCGCTGCGACTGCTCGAATTGCCGGTCTCCCGACGTTTCCTGTTCCCCAAACAACCACTCGAAATGTCATAGGGCGGGACCCTAGTAGCGAGCGCGACGCACGCGCTGCGGCCGTCGTTAGTTTTCGAAGGTTGCTTGACTTCGTGGCCGCCCGCCGGGGCCGCTGTAGGCAAGTCCAACCCCAGGAACAACGACGAACTCCACCGAAGGCATCGAGCCAATCGCGGACTTCCACGCCTGAATCAATTGATCCTCTGCCGCGTAATCAAATGGATCGGTAAGAACAAACTCCTCGGGCGCGCCTGGAGCGATCGGGTTCTCTACAAGCCATCGGGCGGTCCTCGCTACTGCTTCCCGAGCCGGAACGACATCTCGATAGCCCAGACGATTCTGCAAGAGCGACGTATCAAGAACACGATGAGTTGGCGAGGGTTGTGCCAACAAGGGTCGAGCGGGGACGGCGAGCTCGAATGGCATCGAAACGATTTCGAGTTCAGCACCAAGTTCTGTCGCAATGATCTCAATCACTTGGCGAATGGTGAGCACCTCGTCATCACCACAATTGAATGCGAGACCCGCCGCCTCTTCTGGACGATCAACGCCGCAAAGAACTGCGTGAGCAAGATTTTCCGTGAATCCGTGATGATGGAGGGTCAAACCGTCATCAGCGACAACGATGTGACGGCGACCATCAAGGATTCGTCGGACGATGCTCCACTCGCGTGGAACAACTTGAAGTGGGCCATATGCATACGGGTAACGAAAGTGCGCAGCATTTGGATGACTTGCAAAAACAAACTCCTCAGTGCGCGCGACGCGAAAGCCCTTTTCGTCCTCTTCCGGCATGGCAACAACAGGTGCTGATTCGCTGACCGGAACAGGAAGGCCTTCGGGCTCAAATAACCACGGATTCATCCAGCCGCGGATAGCCGGCACTCCGCCCACAGAAACAAAACGTTCGGTCCGGCCAACCATGAATTCGGCGATACGACGCAATCGGCCGTACATCACGACAGTGAGATCCCACGTGCGATCGCCCATCGCTTCTGCCAGTGAGTCCATGTCATAGGGGTCGGCATGAATGTGCTCGATGTCAACGGGAGTCTCTGGTCGCTCGTGAGTGCCCCGATGAAGGATCACGACGTCATGACCTCGGTCGATAAGTCCGCGAACTAAGTGGATCCCCGTTGGGCCAGTTCCACCAATCACCAATGTGCGTGTCATCTCTCACCCTCATCGTCTGGTGGCTATGCGCTGCTGACCCTACAAGGCGACCAGCATCCGGTTCGTCCCATCTGTTCAGTCAACACCGACTACCTCATCGTGGTAGCAATCACTCTCGGCTCCAGGGCCGACGTAAAAGGGGAAACCATGATTCTGGAAAACAAAGTCTCAATTATTTCGGGAATTGGCCCGGGACTCGGACAGGAACTCGCCTATTCCTTTGCGCGCGAAGGTTCTGACGTCGTCCTTGTCGCCCGCACTGAATCAAAGTTGCGACAGGTTGCCGACGAGATTGCTCGCCAATGGCCCGACCGCCGCGTATTGGTCTGTCCGACCGACATCTCGGACGCGACCCAGACGCAGAGCATGATCGATGCGACGATCGCCGAATTTGGTCGCATCGATTGTCTTGTGAACAGCGCATATGTGCCACCGCCGTTCACCATGTTTGAAGACGCGAACTTCGATGACTGGCGTAAATCATTCGACATCACCGTCTTCGGCACGCTGCAGCTCACACAGCAGGTTGTGCCTCACATGAAGGCCAATGGCGGCGGCTCAATCGTGTTCGTCAACTCGATGATTCAGAAGAAGCCTCTCGCCACGCAATCGGGCTATGCGACATCAAAGGGTGCTCTCACCGTCGCTGCTCGAATGCTCGCCAAGGAACTCGGCGCGTACCGCATCCGAGTGAACTCAACCTTCATGGGGTGGATGTGGGGCCCGCCTGTCGAGAGTTACGTCGACTATGCCGTCAGCACCGGTCAGGATCGCGCCGCTGTCATCGCCGAAATCACCAAAGACATCCCACTTGGCATCATCCCCGACGATGCCGACTGCGCCAACGCCGTCGCATTCCTCGCCTCAGATCTCGCCAGCGTGATCACTGGCGCTGAACTCGACGTCAACGGCGGCGAGATGATGCTCTGATCGAGCCCATCAGCACCCGCACAATCTGACACAATCACCAGAGACACAATCGAGGAGAATCCCTGTGCCCACCGAACAGTACGCAGAGATGTTGTGGGAAACACCCACACACGAGGAAATCATTGGCATCACCAAGGGCCACGTCGAAGCCATGGAAACCATGGACATCGACGACGTCTGGGTTCAGGCCGGCATGCATCACGTGATGCTCCGAACCATCGGGCGTAAGTCCGGGAACGAACACAAGATCGCTCTTCCCTACTGGCGTGATCCCGAAGGCGTCCGCATTGTTGTCGCTTCGTATGCCGGACACGAAAAGCATCCGGCATGGTTCCTTAACCTCAGCGACCGAGCCGCAAATCCCGAGGTCTACATCAAGGTCCAAGGCGGCGAGTTCTGGTCTGTCCCCGACATCCTTGACGGCGGCCCCGAACACGATCGCATCTGGGAGCTCCTGTGCGACGACCGTGCGTGGTACCGCGATTATCAGAAAAAGTGCGACCGCACGATCCCCTTGGTTCGACTTCCCGAAACTCGTTCGGTCTGAATCTCAAACTGAACAAGGACTCCTGACAGCGCTGTCAGTCACAACCTTCAGGACCGCAAACCTCGCCCTCGACGACAATGTCGAGGGCGAGTTCGCGTTCCGACCACACGCGTTCGAGCACTTCGCGTAACACCTCTGGAGGCTGAGCTCCGGCAACGGCGAGCCGACGATCAAAAACGAAGAAGGGCACACCGCTCACTTGCATCGACGCAGCTGTCGCTTCATCGATCCGGACCTCATCAGCAAAAGCCTCAGTTCGGAGTACTGCGGCAACTTCGTCGGCATCTAGGCCTGCCTCGATAGCCAACCGCTCAACAACTTCGGGAAGCCCAATAGCTTCACCTTCAGAGAGATAGCCGCGCAGGTACCGCTCCTTCACTTCAGTCTGGAGACCTCGAGAAGCGCCCAAGTGAATTAATCGGTGCGCATCGAATGTGTTACCTGGTTGCACGATGTCGAATCGAAACTCCACGCCACACTCAGCTCCAGTCGCCGTCATTCGGTCGACCATGGCTTGAGCTTCCTCGTCGGCAACGCCGTATTTCTTCGCCAACATGCCGACATAGTTTCCGGCCCGCGCAGCAGGAGCAGTTGGGTCGAGTTCATAGCTATGCCAAACAATTTCAACGTTGTCTGAGTGTTCGAAACTTTCGAGGGCAGCATCAAGATTTGCTTTACCAATTGCGCACCACGGACACACGACGTCAGACCAAATATCAACTCTCAAGGTTTCAGTAACTGTGCTCATGGATCTCCAGACGGGTCAGCTTTAAGCGTATCGGCGACACGTCAAGCGGCCGACGAGCAGCGGACCTTGATCGAGTCAAACGGCTAGGTTGAGCCACTACCAAGGGGACGAAAACATGGAAGACGGCATCACGCCGCCAGAGTCTGACGAGCGCGAGCATCCCCTCACTCGGGCGATGATCTTGCTGTTCCTACTGACTGCGCTCATGTCGCTTGGTTACGGCAGCGTCTTCACGCTTCTCGCTGACATTCGAGACAAATTTGGCTTCACCGATGGCCAGGTAGGGCTGATCGCGTTCGCTGGGCTCTTCACCGGCGTACTCAGCCAACTCTTCCTGGCCCGTTATTCCGATCGCGGCTACGCCGTCGTCATGATGCGGGTCGGAATCGCTGCGGCCGCATTCGGAATGCTTTGGATGGTTTTTGCGACGTCCCTCTGGCAATGGATTGCCGCTCGGCTATTGCTTGGCTTGGGCTCAGGAATGGTTGGCCCCGCCATTCGCCGAGTAATCATCGCACGAGATCCGCAGCGAGTCGGAGCAAACCTGGGCCGGCAAACCGCGTTCGATGTAGCCGGATTCGTACTCGGCCCTGCGCTCGCCGCTGGCCTGGCGCAACTCTTCGGGCTCCGAGCGCCGTTCATTGTGCTCACAGTTGTCTACGTACTTGCGGTTTTCTTGGTTGGAAAAGTTACGACCGCAGCGGATGCAGCCGCCTCCGAGATCTCGACAGCAAAACGCTTTTCACTTATCCGCCTGCCCGCTATGCAATCAGCCCTGTTTGCAGCAATAGCGTTCTATTTAACAATCGGAATGTTCGAAGCACTCTGGTCAATTCTTCTTCGTGACCAGGGAGCGGCGACATGGCTCATCGGGGTCACTCTGAGCGTGTTCACAATCCCAATGATTGTGTTCGCCCCTATGGGTGGCGCGTTAGCCCAGCGGATTGGTCCGATACGAGTGGTGACCGTCAGCATCACTGTCGCTGCAATCGCAACCTGCCTCTATGGGTTCTTGCCATTGTGGTTACTCGTTGTTATTTCCGGCATTCACGCGATCGCCGATGCCTACACAATGCCGGCGAACCAAGTCGCCGTGGCGGTGTCGAGTCCGCCGGATCAACTTGCCGCAGGACAGGGTCTGCTCGGAGCAACCGGGCTCGCTATCGCTGCTGCATCGGCGCTTATTGGATCAGCGGTCTATGACTCATACGGCCGAGGATCCATCTTCGCTGGCACCGCGGTGCTCATGATGATCTGTCTCGTACTCGCTCGTTGGCGTTGGAACGCGCAGCCCGCACTTCACGGGATCACGGGTTAGCGTCAAGCCAATGGGCGAACTGCTTTCTAAAGTCATCCCGCTTTCGCTGGGTGCCGCTATTAGCCCAACTGTCCTCGCGCTCGAGTTGCTCATTTTGTCGGGCAAGCGAGCCAAAGCCCGAGCCTCGATGTTCCTTCTTGGAATTCTGCTTGTTTTTAGCGCAATCACTGCATTTGGGTTGCTGCTTTCGCACACAACCTCGACTTCACCTGCGCAGGTTTCAATCACCAAAACTGTCGATGTTGTCGCTGGCAGTCTCCTGCTGCTCCTCGCACTGGGGACGATCCTGCGCTCCTTTGTTCATGACTCGGTAGCCCCTGTTGGCGGCGAAACGAAGGACGCGAAAACTCCTGGTCTGATGTCCGCATTTCTTCTGGGCCTAGCGATCATGGTCACCAACTTCTCCACGATTCTGCTGTACATCCCAGCAATGCGATCAATCAGCGCAAGCGGCATCGCAACACCTGACAAAGCAGCCGCCGTTGCCATCGCATTACTACTCGCGACTGCGCCGATTCTCTTTATCTATGGATTCGCTGTTGGGTTTCCGAAGATCGCAACTCCACCCCTGAACAAGCTTCGGGGATCAATCGATCGTCACCAGCGCACAATCGGCATCGTGATCGAAGTCATCTTTGGCGCCTACCTGATGTTCAAAGCATTTCGTTAGACCAAAACAGCATCAAACGTCGGGCTCAAGCACGTAGGACTTGTTGCCAGCAGGGTCTACCGGGATATCGCCCGCAATCGTGATCCGTTCATGACAACGATGCATACCCTTGGGAATATCCGTGGGAACGATGTGCGCGGTCGCCCGATTGTCCCAGAACGCGATGCTTCCTGGCTCCCATCGGAAACGAACTGTGAACTCTTGGCGTTGCAAATGCTCGTAAAGCATTGCGAGAATGTGGTTGCTCTCTCGACGCGATAACTCAACGATGTAATCGGTGAAGTTGGGTTCGACAAAGATGACCTTCTCGCCAGTTTCGGGATGCACTCGAACGACCGGGTGCACCGCGCGCAGTGGCTTTGACATAAACGCCTTCGCGATCTCGCCCGGCATTTCGCCGCGATCGATCGGGAGCGCATTGTGGTTCACTGCGTGGAGGCCGTCGATGAAGGCCTTGATCTCGGGCGAGAGATAGTTATACGCCATAGCAAGGTTCGACCACTGCGTATCGCCACCATAAGGAGGAACGACAACTGCTCGAAGAATCGATCCCATTGGCGGCGCTTCAATAAATTTCACATCGGTGTGCCAGCGGCTTTCAATCCGTGGACCGCTGGCGCCCTTCTTCTCTTTCACATTTGCGGTGCCTTGTTGATTGTCGAGCAGCAAGATCTCGGGGTAATCAGGAAACGACGGCGGGAATGTCGGGTGGCCCGGAAGCGGTTCACCAAAAGCGCGTGCGAGCGCGAGGTGCTGATCTCGATCGATGAACTGATCACGGAAGAAGACCACCTTCCACTCCAACAGGGCTGAACGGATCTCGGCAGCCACTTCCGCTTCGATGGGCTTCGTCAGATCAACACCGAAAATCTCCGCACCGGTGTACCCCGTCATCGGACGGATATCGAGTCCGAGTTCCGTTGCGTTTGTCGTGCGCTGGCTCATAAGTCCCCCTTGAGTTATGAGAGTTACGTTAGAGCAACTTGGCGGCGTCGCCGTAGAGAAATGGATGCCACGAAACCGGCCCCGAGCGGTGCTCTACTTTGGGAGTCCCCTCCCCGTATCCGGAGCACGAATGACCCCCCGGTTCGCTACCCCCCGACTCGTGTCGGCCATTGTCCTTGCAGTAACCGTCGCACTTGCGCTCGCTTCCTGCGGTGGCACCTCTTCGAAGGTCATCGAAACGACGACCACGCAATCGACAACGACCGTTGCGCCGACAACGACCACCACCGTCGACCCTGGGACCCTTCCCCAGACTGACGAGAAGCCGACGGGAACCGGAGCGGAATTCGAGAACCGCATGAAGGTGCTGGCCAACGCGATCATCACCAACACTCCCGATACCGCCGTTACGGCGTTCTTTCCTGTCTCCGCCTATAAGCAAACAAAGAAGAACACCGATCCGGCTGCGGATTGGAAAAATCGTCTCATTGCCAATTTCAAGGTTGATGTGGCCGACGCAAACAAAAAACTGGGTGCGAATGCCAAGAACGCAGTCTTCACGGGAGCAACAGTCCCTGCCACCGCCGTGTGGGTGAAACCCGGTGAGGAATACAACGTCGGGCCGTACTGGCGCGTTTTTAAAGCGCAGATGAATTACACCGTCGATGGAAAGAACGTGCAGATTCCGATTGAGTCAATGATTTCGTGGCGTGGTCAGTGGTACGTCGTGCATCTCGGGACTATCCGCTGACAAAACCCGCTGAATCGGCAATCAGCCAGTGGTCTTTTTTCGGTACTTCTCCATGTGTTCACGAACGTCGGGCGCGAAATTCAGAAGATTTTGATTTCGCGCTTCAAGCGCGATTGCACTCGTGAGACTGCTCGCTTCGGCGTTATGCCACAGCACCTCTTTGGTCGTGCGGAGGCCACTCGCGGTGTACCCCGCCATGCCACGCGCATAGCTAAGCGCCAGTTCTTCAAGATCGCTATCGGCGACGACTCTCGATACCAGGCCCATACGCAATGCTTCTGCAGCATCGATATCGCGGCCGGTGAGAATCAGATCGAACGCGTTGGCATTGCCAATAAGTCGCGGCAACAAGTAGGTGATTCCGATATCGGTGCCGGAAAGCCCCGTCCGGATAAACGCTGAGCAGAACTTTGCTGAGTCGGAAGCCACGCGAATGTCGGCGGCACATGCCAAAGCCAGTCCGCCACCAAATGCCGGCCCGTTCACCGCCGCGATAATTACCTGCGGAAGATCCCGCATGCGCACCGTCAGGTTCGACATGAACGTTTGAGCGTCAACGCCAGCGGGCATATGCCGATGTTCTCCAGGTTTTGGAGGGGTACCGAAATCTTTCAAGTCGAGACCGGCACAAAACGCTCTGCCGGCTCCGGTGAAAATCACAACTTTGCAATCAACGTCCGCTGCGATTAGATCGAATGTGTCATGAAGTTCGGTCACGAGCTCAAACGAAATTGCGTTGAGTCGATCGGGGCGGTTGAGACAAACCACAGTGATATGCGGTTCGGGTTTGGTCACTTCAACCAGTGCGCTCATTTCGGGATATCTGTCCAAGGGACGTCACTATCGACGCGAACGTCACCCGGAAGCCCCAGTACCCGCTCACCAAGAATGTTGCGCATGATCTCGGACGTACCGCCTTCGATCGTGTTGGCACGAGCACGCAGGAACCGACCAGTTCGAGTGGACATCGCACCAGACGAACGCGTCATCGGATATCCGGGTTCGTGCAGCATGCCGGCGGCGCCTTCAAGGTCGACAATGGCCGCCGTGACTCGCTTCGAAAGTTCGGCGGAAGCCAGTTTGCTCACTGAACCTTCTGGGCCCGGATTCCCGCCCACTGCAGACTGCTTGGCGCGGGCATTGGTAAGCCGAACGATTTCCGCCTCGATCCAAAGCGCCATGACTCGGTCACGCCAGATCTCATGCTCAACCGACGAAAGTTGCGACTTTCGAACTGCCCACAACTTCATGAGTTCGTTGATCGGGCCAGAACCTCGCGGCGCGGGACCGCCGGCAAGAGCAACGCGCTCGTTCATGAGCGTGGTGATCGCCACACGCCAGCCATCGCCCTCGTCGCCAAGACGCAAGGAATCGTGAATGCGCACGTCGGTCAGGAAGACCTCATTGAATTCCGCTTC
>CAESAL010000018.1_pt1 | contig 28059 bp, 26 predicted proteins | sample 7263561 | NCBI WGS metagenome assembly CAESAL01 (sample SAMEA6814029, study PRJEB35770) | freshwater metagenome | biome: Freshwater; feature: Freshwater reservoir; material: water | place: Czech Republic | collected 2016-04-20 | depth 30m m | reverse complement strand
GAAGGGTCCGAGTTCGAGCTTCCTTGTGAGCTGGTGTTTTTGGCCATGGGCTTCGTCGGAGCTGAACAGGGCGGTCTGCTCGACCAGCTCGGTGTCACCATTGATGAACGTGGCAATGTGGCACGCGATGAGGCATGGGCGACCAATGTTGACGGGGTATTTGTCGCTGGCGATATGGGTAGGGGGCAGAGCCTCATCGTCTGGGCAATTGCTGAAGGGCGTTCCGTTGCTGCGTCAGTCGACACGTGGCTGACTGGAAGCACCACGTTGCCTTCTCCCATCGACACGTTCGCCGCCCCTCTGCGGTAACCGTGGCCGAGACGTGAACGCGAAGAGGCCCCTGTCAGCGACAGGGGCCTCTTGCTGTGTTGCGAAGAATTACGCAGCGATCGGATCGCCATTCAGCTGCTTGTACGCATAGCCAGTGGCAATTTCGGTAACACCGATTGCGAGGCCGCACGTAACGATATTGATGACGACAACAACGATGGCAAAGACAAGAACATCGCCGGCGTTCTTGCTTACGAGGTTGAATGAGTTTTTGATTGCATCAACTGGTTCGTTGTTGCGCTTCGGATCGAGAATGTAGAAACCCCAGAAGAGGAGGAACAGTCGAACCACGACATAACCAATACAGCAGACAAGAATGCCAACGAAGGACAAAAGAGCAACAATCACTGCACCGATGGCAAACGGAACAAGTCGCTCGGTAGAAAACATCATGTTGGCTTCCGGAGGGCGTCCTTCAGTGATCGCAAGTGCCGCACGAATGAGTCCGGCCTCGATCATGAATCCGACGAACACTGCAATTGCGATGATGACGCCCGTGACGAGCAGGCCTGTAATCAGACCGTTAGGCCGCAGGAACTGCACGACGATGTTGAAGACCAATTGAACGCCGAAGAATATGGCGACAATAAGAATCATCGTCCCCAGATTCGCAACGAACTTCTCCCATCCGTAGGAGAGAGCTGCTCCGATGTCGAGCCTGGCGGCAGAAGGCTGCGGTGCAGCGCCGGGCGCTTGCTCCGGCGGATACCACTTACCGTCCGAGGCTTGCCACCAGCCCGGACCCTGGGATGTGTCGCTCATGGACGCTCCTTGTGTTGGGTGAGCCCGGGTAGAAGTTCCCGTGCTTGCGAAGATTCATCTTCGCCCTACCAAGTTAGTTCGGATTTCTGCTGATTTCGCGAATTTACAAGAGTAGGACGCTTCTCCCTTTGCGGCCTTGGGGCCCTGAGCGTTTCGCTGAGATCGATGCGATCAGTCGGACCCCGAGAGGAAGCCGAGAGCGGCATCTATGAAACCGAAATCTTTGGGAGTAGCAAAGTGGTCGACGTTCCGGAGTGTGACGAGACGAGAGTGCGGTAGTGCCGCCATGAGTGGATCGGCAGGCCCAGCGAAGTCTTTATCGCCCAATACGACAAGAACAGGACAGGTGATCGCACCGAGCAGTTCGGGTGTGATCGCGACGGCGGAAGGCCGGCGCATGAACGCAGCGAGGGCCAAGGGATCTTGGTCGGGGGCCCCTGCCAGTTGTATGAAATAGCGAACAGTCGGGTCGTCACTGTCGCCGGTCCCGTCGATGGCTGACGCGATCGATTCGCCTGTCGCATCGCGTTCGAAGAGGTTCCGGCCTACGCCGGCGACAATGAGTGAGTTGAATCGATCGGGATGCAGGGCTGCCAGAGTCAGGAGCGTCCGAGCACCAAGCGAGAATCCGATCGCGTCGACTGGGTCAGAGGGGAAACGGTCGAGCAGGTGTTGTTCAAATGTTGCATACGCCGCAGGATCGTGGGGCTTCTCACAGGAGCCTGAACCAAGAACGTCGAGGGCTATGGCGGTGCGGCCGATGTCCGCGAGTAAATCGATCCATCCATTGTCACCCCAAGTTCTCGATGCCGACGTAGCGAAGCCAGGCACAAGAACGACTGGTGGGGACACTATGCATGCCCCTTGTGACCTCGAAGGGCGTCTTCTGCGGGGGGAGTGATGTCGTTGATCGAAGGTGCGACGCTCATCAGTTGCTCAGGTCGGAGGTTGATGGACGGGGTGACCAGGTTCGAATGCATCCCGCTCGATAACTGGGGCATCTCGGCCGGTGCCTCCACTGGCACCAGGGGTCTTCTCTTCGTGGTACTCCTCGTCGACGTTGACTTCCCAAACATCATATTTGGAGCCATTGACGATGTTCTCTACCGTGAGCATTGCGGTGTACATCGAATGGTCTTGGTTGTTGTATCGATGCATACCATTACGGCCAACAGGATGGACGTTCGGTGCGCAATCGTTGAGCCATTCTCGGAGCCGCTGAACGTTCGCTTTGTAGCGCTCGTCGTAGAACGGATAGGCCTTGGGGACGCGAACGACGTAACCCGCTTCAACTCGGCCCGCTTCAATCAGTCCGATTGCTTCGAGTTCGCGAGTCGCCAGTGCAATCAGGTCCTCGTCCGAGGTGTTCCACGTTGTGTCGCCTTCAAAAACAAAATACTCAAGGCCAAGACAGGTGCGGCCTTCTTTCACCATGTACGGAGACCAGGAACCGAAGTTCTGAATGCGACCGACGATGACTGCTGGTGAGTGGATGTAGATCCAGTTGTCAGGGAAACCAGCGCTCTCCGGCACCACGAGAGCAACGGTAAGAAAGTCTCGGTATCGGAGATCGTCCGCAGCGAACAGCACGTCTGCAGGCGGTGGTGGGTCCATGGCTTTTAGGAGTGACGACATCGGCATCGAAGAGATGACCTCATCGCAGTCGAAGGTTGACGTTCCGCTCGCGCTTGCCGTGGTGACTGAAACGGCTCGACCCTCGCGATGTTCGATGCGGGTGACTTTCTGCTCCATCAGAACAGTTGATCCGGAGGCGACGACCTTGTCTCGCGCCGCTTCCCACATCATTCCCGGGCCGTATTTGGGGTATTGAAACTCTTCGATCAGTGAGGTGATGTCGGTGGATTTTCCAGCGTGTACGAATGGGACCCAACTGGGGATCGTTTCGAGGATGGCGTTGATCCCGGCGTTCCAGAGCGACATATTCTTGATGCGCTGCGCAGCCCAGTCGGCCTGCAGGGCGCTCGCCGGAACTCCCCACACCTTTTCGTTGTAGGTCTTGAAGAAGTGGTCGAACAGGCGTTTCCCGAAGCGGTTCGTGATCCAGTCCTGGAGACTTGTCTCTGGTTTATGGCGACCGATGAGCTTGGAGAGGCTTACCTTCGCCCGGGCCCAGAAGTACGACGCGACGCAACGCACGGCTTCGAGGATTCCGAGGTTCTTGAGGGCGTTCGACGCTTTAAGCGGATAGTCGAAGTACTTGCCGTCGTAAAAGATGCGGCTCATTCGTGGACGCATGAGGAAATCTTCGTCGGGAAGAATTTCATGCCAGAGGTCTTCGACGGGTTGCACTTTGGTGAAGAACCGGTGGCCCCCGAGATCGAATCTCCAACCGTCACGTTCGACAGTTCTGGAGATGCCGCCGACCATGTCAGTCGCCTCGAGCACGGTGCTCGTTCGACCTGCTTTCGACAGTTCAAAAGCGGCGGTGAGTCCAGCAGGACCGGCTCCGATGATGACCACTGATGGCTGGTTTCCGTTGCTGGTTTCGGGGGGAGGCGTCATCGGGCCACTTTCGCAATGAGGGACGGACTGAGTGTAGTGAAGCCATCCTCTGGTGGGTATGACCCGGGTGGACCTTTGGAAGGGGGAGCAGCGGTACTCTGCAGGTCCATGGGCGATACTCATTCAGGCGAGACAACCGCGAAGGCCGATGAGACTGCTCGCCCAGAGATCGTGGCTCTCGCCATAGTTGCATTAGTTATCGGCCTCGTCACGAGATTCGTCACTCGATCATCCCTTTGGCTTGATGAGGCGCTGACCGTAAACATCGCCAACGCACCTCTCGGCCAGATCGTGGAGAATCTGAAACACGATGGTCACCCACCTCTCTATTACTTCCTCCTGCACGGTTGGATGGGGGTGTTCGGCACCGGCGACCTCGCTGTTCGCGCCCTTTCGGGGATCTTCGGGGTCGTTGCGCTTCCACTTATCTGGGTAATCGCTCGTCGCAAGGGAGGATCGACGCTTGGCTGGGTGGCGGTCGCAGTTGTAGCGGTTTCACCCTTTGCGGTTCGCTACTCCGATGAAGCGAGGATGTATTCCCTCGTAATCCTGCTTGTTGTCATCGGCTGGCTTTTGGTCGACGACGTGACCGATAGAGGAAAGTCATCAACCGCGCGTTTCATAGCCGTTTCGATCATCGCCGCCATGCTGCTTTACACCCACTACTGGAGCCTCTGGCTGCTTGGGGCCTTGGGCCTCACATGCCTTTGGAAAATGTGGCGCACGAAAGATCGGGTTGCTCGGCGTCCATGGGTTGGTCTGGCGGTCGCTCTCGTAGCCGCAGGGCTGGTCTTTGCACCTTGGCTACCAACCATGCTTTTCCAGGCAGCTCACACCGGAACGCCATGGGCGCCCGCCACACGTCCGACTACTGCGCTTACATGGATGCTGGCTGACAACGGCGGCGGCAACTACGGCGAACAAGGTTTGGGAGCTGTACTGATCGCGCTGGCACTCGTGTTGGGCGTCTTCGGCTACGCAGTCGATCGAAGAACTACAGCTCTTGACCTCCGCACACGACGAGAATTCAGGGGAGCGGCGTGGATCGCTGCATTCACTTTTCTTATCGGATGCTCAGTCTCGTTTGTCTCTCACAGCGCCTTCGCTGGCCGCTATACGGCGGTCATTTTCCCGCTTCTCGCCGTCATTGTCGCCGCCGGGATTTCCTGCTTTGCGTCGAGATGGATTCGTTTTGGCGTAGTTGCGACGGTTTGTCTTTTCCTCTCGGTCGGTGCTTTCTGGAATGTGGTCTACAACCGAACTCAGCTGAAGGCTTTAGGCGATGCCACCGCTCTCTCTGCGACGCCAGGTGACATCGTCGTTTTTTGTCCAGACCAGTTGGGTCCTGCGGGACTTCGTGTCATGCCAGCAGGGCTCACCTACATCTCGTACCCGAATTACGGAAGCGGGCAGTTCGTCGATTGGGTCGACTACACCGATCGCAATCAAGCCTCCGACCCCGCAGCCTTTGCGGGACGAGTTCTCAAAGACGCCGGGTCCACCCGCACAGTCTTCGTTGTTTGGAGCGATTCCTACAAGACGTTTGAAGGAAAATGCACAGGGCTTATCGACGCACTCTCTGCGGTACGACCGCCACAACTGCTGATGGCTGAGAATGGTGGACGGTACTTCGAGCACGCTTCACTTCTGCGATTCGCGCCGTCATCGTGACCGCTTCGGTTTCCTCGGGATTTCGGAAGCTCAGTGCGGACCTCAGGGAAGTCGCTGTTCCTTGGTTGACGACGCGCGTGTTGATAGCGGCTGGCTTCATCACCGCATACGCCGCGTCTGAACACCTCGTCCCAGCCAACAAACCCAATGCCCTAACCGAGGGACTGATCGCTTGGGATGGCACCTGGTATCGCGAGATCGCTGCGCACGGATACAACGTTGTAGCCCCCGACGGGCTCCGCTTCTTTCCACTCTTCCCGTTACTTGGTAGGGCAGTATCACTACTCACGCTCGGCAGAACCGACGTTGCGTTGATCCTCGTTGCGAATGTGGCGTCGCTTCTTTTGGCCGTGGCTATTCGTCGTCTGGTGATTTTCGAGCGAGGTTCCAAAGAACTCGCAAACCGAACTGTTTGGATGGTTTGCCTCTTCCCCGGCGCTTTTGTCCTTGCCTGGGGATACGCCGAATCCTTGTGGCTACTGGCCGCTGTTGCTGGTTTCTGGGCGATTCGAACTCGTCGATGGGGTTGGGCAATCGTCGCTGGTCTCGTTCTCGGATTCTCGAGACCTCTCGGTATCGCCTTCGCTGCTCCTGCAGCGATTGAGTTGCTCCGCGTGTGGCGACAGTCAAAAAGCAACGAACGAGCCGTCGGTGTGGCTGCAGTTGTTTCGCCGTTCGTCGCTACTGGCGCCTACCTACTCTGGGTGAACCGTGTGTTCGGCGATTTTTGGCTCCCGTTCTCGGTGCAAAACACGTTGAGGGGCACACCGGCCGACCCCTTAAGTCGGATCTGGGAAGGGATGTCTCAGATGCTTGGATCGCAGCGCTTGTCTGATGGTCTCCACATCCCATTTGCCATCGCTTTCGTTGCGTTGCTCATGCTGACATTCCGCTGGTGGCCAGCGTCCTATGGAGTTTTCGCTTTGATCATCCTGTGCGCCGCTTTGGGCGCGGAGAATCTCAATTCTCTTGAGCGTTATGGAGTCAATGCGTTTCCGCTCGCTCTCACATTGGCAGTTGCAACAAAGCACCAACGGTCAGAACGTGTGGTCACCACAATCCTTGCCGGCGGCGTGGTCGCTCTTAGCGCGCTCGCCTGGACCGGTGCCTACGTTCCCTGACTGTCGACGCGCAGCGGTTATTGCTGCGCGAGGATGTGGGTATGGGCACTGACCTCTTCGACACCGCTCCGCTCGATTTTGTGTGTCCCCGTTGTGCATTAGCCACGAGCGCGCGCTTCTACGGACCTTGCGACGATTGTCGTGCGGCGATGCGCGCAACGCTTGGGTCAGCACCTCGAGAGATGGAGACCGCGGCCTACGAGCCAAAGATGAATGTTGTTCCTAATGCTGTCGCTTCAAAGGATTAAAGAGACAACGAAGGGAATCAGTCTTCGATCGCTACTTCTTCGATCGTCACTGTCGTCATAACGTCGCCGACTGCAATGGTCTTAACGACGTCGAGTCCGGCAATGGTGTGGCCGAACAGGCTGTACTGCTTCGGAAGACCCGGTTGATCACCGAGGCAAATGAAGAACTGGGAACCGTTGGTGTCGGGACCTGAGTTCGCCATGGCGACGGCGCCGTCTCTGTAGTTCCCCTGCACGGGCTCATCGGCAAACTTGTAACCCGGACCACCGGTGCCATTGCCTGTAGGACATCCACCTTGGATAACGAAACCGGCGACGACTCGGTGGAATGTGAGTCCGTCGTAGAAGCCAGCACGTGCGAGGGTAACGAAATTGTTCACCGTATTTGGTGCGATGCGCGGATCGAGATCCATAACGATCTCACCCTTAGGGGTCGCGATCGTGACGCGGTAGATGGTTGACGTGTCGATTGTGAATTCAGGTGCGGATGCCATGCCCGTATCGTGGCACAGCCAGCGGCCCCCTAGGCTCAAATCCATGCCGGTCACGCATCAAGCCGCCTCCCATGAGCTTGCTCGCCGCGACACGGTCATGGAAGGACTTGTCGCCCGTCATGGATTGATGAAAATCGGTGCGGCGCCTCCAGCTTCGAAGCGATTCGAGACCCTTGCAAATGCGATTGCCTCACAGCAACTCAACGGGCGAGCTGCGGCGTCTATTTGGGCTCGTGTGAAGGCCTTGGTCGAGGGTGCATTCACCGCCGATGCAATTCTGGCGCTGCCCATCACGCAGCTTCGCGGAGCCGGGCTTTCGGGTTCCAAATGTGCGTCGATACTTGACCTCGCTGAACAGGTCTCCGACGGACGGGTGCGATTAGAACGTATCGGGCGCTTACCAAATGATGAGGTGATCGAGCACCTCGTGGCTGTACGCGGCATCGGGCCGTGGACCGCACAGATGTTTTTGATGTTCTCTCTCCGGCGACTCGATGTGTGGCCGACTGGCGACTACGGCGTGCGAAATGGTTACGGCCGAGCATTCAATGGCGGCGTTATGCCGACGGCTCGTGAGCTTGAACCCCTTGGTGATCGGTTCGCCCCGTACCGGAGTGTCGCAGCTTGGTATTGCTGGGCGGCCGCTGATGATCCCGAGTATCGCTAGCGAGCCTCAGATCGTCACCGGCGTGCCCTGCAGCGGGAAGTGACAGGCCACGTAGTGATCTTCACCCACTGCAGTCATGACCGGTTCGACCTGTGCACACAACTCTTGTGCGTTCGGACATCTTGTGCGGAAACGGCATCCGGTCGGAGGAGCGACGGGTGATGGGATTTCGCCTGACAACCCTGCGAAGTCGCCCTTCGGAGCATCCGGGTCGGGATGGGGGATTGAGTCCAGAAGCGTCTTCGTGTACGGATGAGCCGGTGTCGAATACAGCGCATCGGGGTTGCCGACTTCGCACAGTTTGCCCAGGTACATGACGGCAACCCGATCGCTCACGTTTTTGACTACAGCAAGGTCGTGAGCGATGAAGAGCATCGTGAGCCCATGCTGTTCTTTCAGGTCTTGTAGAAGATTGAGAATTTGAGCTTGCACTGATACGTCGAGAGCTGAAACAGGTTCATCACAGATAAGGATTTTCGGCTCGAGCATGAGCGAACGAGCAATACAGATTCTTTGGCATTGCCCGCCTGAGAATTCTGATGGACGTCGTGATCGGGCCCCTTCTGGGTCGATGCCGACCGATTCTAGGGTTTGTGCAACGAGTTCATATTGCTCGGCGGTTGTTCCCCGCTTCCAAATCTTCAAGGGCTCAGCGACGATGTCGGTCACTTTGCGACGAGGATTGAGAGACGAAATTGGATCCTGGAAGATCATCTGCATATCTGGCCGGAGTTCTCGAAGATCTGAACCGGATAATGCGGTGAGGTTGGTCTGATTAAGAAAAACGGAGCCAGAAGTTGGAGAAGGCATCTGCATGAGAGCGCGCCCAGTTGTTGATTTCCCCGAACCCGATTCACCGACCAGGCCAAGGGTCTCACCCGGGAGCAGATCAAGGCTGACGTCGCTTACGGCATGGACTTTCAACCCCGTCGAGCCGATGGGGAACTCCACCACCAAGTTTTCGGCACGAAGAATTGTCGCCGACGCGTCACGAAGATGCGCTGTTCCTGATCCGGCCATTAGCGATCACCTGCAGACGACATTGATCCCGGCGCAGGAATTCCGACGGGAACGCCTGCCGCGAGATTGCGGGAAAGGGCTTCGCGATTCGCGTCTGAGCCCACCGGATACCAACAGCGCCAAGCGTGGCCGTTCTCGATCTCAAGCGGTGGTTCTTCAACCAAGCAACGTTCCTGAACGTAACGACAACGCGGGGCGAAATTGCACCCGCTTGGCGGAGAAAGGAGATTTGGAGGGCGACCTGGAATGGCCTCAAGACGAGTGTGGCTTGGGCTGTCAATTCGCGGAATCGAACGCAAGAGAGCTTCGGTGTAGGGCATTCGCACATTACGGAAAAGTTCCGAAGTTGCCGCCTGCTCTACAACCTTGCCGCCGTACATCACCATGATTTCGTCGGTACGACTGGCAACGACGCCGAGGTCATGACTCACAAGAATCATGGCCATGTGACGATCGCGTTGAAGATCGTCGAGCAAATCGAGTATTTGCGCTTGGACGGTGACATCGAGCGCTGTGGTTGGCTCATCGGCGAAGAGAATCTTGGGTCCGCAAGCGAGTGCGATCGCGATGGTGACGCGTTGACGCATTCCGCCTGAAAGTTGATGTGGGTATTCGCTCAGGCGACGTTCGGGTTCGGGGATTCCGACCTGACGAAGGAGCGCAGTTGCCGTAGCTGTGGCCTCGTCTTTATCAACGCCTAGATGATGACGGAGCGACTCGGTGATTTGCTTGCCGATCTTCATGACGGGATTGAGGGAAGTCATGGGGTCTTGAAACACCATCGCCATTTCAGCGCCCCATACGTGGCTCATCTGCTTTTCGTCGTAGCCGATGACATCTGTGCCTTCGTAGAGCACATGCCCTTCGCGAATCACATTTCGTTTCGGCAGAAGTCCCATCACCGAGCGCGAGAGAACGGTTTTGCCCGATCCGGATTCGCCGACGACGCCGAGTGTCTTCCCTCGTTCCAGAACGAAGGAGACATCGTCAACTGCATGCACCACTCCATGTTCGGTGCGGAACGATGTCGAGAGATTCTTCACCTCGAGCAAGGGAGAGTTCTGCGCGTGTGGAGAGGCGTCAGACATGGTCAGCCTTCCTTCACGTCGGTGTACTCGCGAATGCGATCGCCCGAAAAGTTGAGAGCGAGAACGGTGAGAAACAGGACGGCGCTCGGAATGAGAGAGATCCAAGGAGCGCCGTTTTCGAGTGCGGGCTTGCCACTCACGATCATGTTTCCCCATGTTGCTGTTGATGCGGCATCGATTGAAAGACCGAGGAAGGACAATCCACCTTCAGCAACCATCGCGACGGCTATTGCGATGATTGAAAAAGAAAGAAGCGGCGGGATGATGTTGGGAAGAATCTCTCGTCGGAGTATGCGCATATGGCTTGCACCTAGAGAACGGGCAGCGGTGACAAATTCTCGCTGACCGTAGATGAGGGCATTGGCGCGGACGAGTCGGGCAGTCGGGGCGACAGCAACGATTCCGAGCGCGATCGAAACGGTGAGGATGGTCTTGGAATTGGTGAAGTTCACAATGGCCAGCGCAAGGAGCAATGCAGGGAACGAAAGCAACACGTCCATTGCCACCATCAATACGGTTTCGGTTTTGCCGCGTAGATATCCCGCAGCAACTCCGACGGCTGTGCCAACAACGCCGCCAAAGAGGATTGAGAGGAATCCAACCGCCAGTGATGCTCGCGCTCCCCAGATGACGCGGCAGAAAATGTCGCGACCAAGCGCATCTGTGCCGAACCAGAACTGGGGGCAAGGAGCGATACGCGGTCGTGCAACGATCTTTGCGGGATTCTTGATCGGTAGCCACGGTGCGGTGATGGCGAGCACGACGACCAGAATGAAGAATCCAGCAGCGATCCAAAAAAACCAGCCCAAACGCTTCTTCGGACGAGCTCCATCGACTTGGTCCGGATCAAGAGCGTGGAGGGAAGCAAGATTCTGAGAGTCGCCATCGGCGATACGTGTGACTTCGGTGGCGAGGTCGCCACTTGCCGCAAAGACCGAATCTTTGGCGGGACGACCGGCGTCGTCAGGCGAGGGCGCGGGCATGACGAATCCTGGGGTCGAGGGCGGCATAGAGCAGATCTACAAGGAAATTAAGAAGCACATAGGCGCAGGCGATGACGACGACTGCGCCCTGGACGGGAACGTAGTCCTGACCCTGAATGGCAGCGTAGGTGTAGCCGCCCAGTCCGTTCAGGCCGAAAATAACCTCAAGAATGATCGTGCCGCCTACAAGTCGCCCGAAGTTGAGTCCGATCACGGTAATGAGCGAGAACGTCGATGGTTTGAACGCGTGCCCATAGAGAACTCGGCGAGGAGACATCCCTTTGGCTCGGGCCATGGCGATGTAGTCCTCTTGCATCGTGGCGATGAGATCGGTGCGCAGCAAGCGCATGTACACCGCCATTTCGGCGACTGCGAGGCAGATCGCCGGAATGGTGAGAGATGCGAGGCTAGCGAGTGGATCATCACTGAACGCGGTGTATCCAGTTGCGTTGCCTATGCCCAAGGTGACCGGGAAGATCCAAATCAGCAACATCGCCATGACGAAGTTGGGTATCGCTAAGAGCATGAACAATGTTCCGCTCGAGAATCGATCAAGAACCCCTCCGGACCGTTTCGCTGCAGCGAACGCCAAAGGTATTGAGACCAGTAGTGCCAGAAACTGTGAGTACAGAAGTAACTCGATCGTTACTGGCATTCGTTCAGCGAGTGCCTCTGACACAGGCTGCGCGTTACGGGCGGAAGAGCCGAGATCACCAGTCACGGCGTTACCAAGCCAGCGGACATACCGAACAGGCATCGGGTCGTTCAGATGAAATTCAACGCGTTTTTGATCAACGCACTCTTGGCCGCCGGCTCCCGCACAAAGCCGAGTCGCAGTATCGCCGGGCAGCAGTTCAAGAAGGAGGAACGATAAGAAGGTCACGCACAGCAACACAACAATGAGTTGCGCCAGCTTCCTGCGTACGAATCTCATCGTGAAGCCTCAAGAGTGTGTGGAGCGGGTTTCGGAACGAACTCTCGAGAGCAAACCGCCCCCGTGTGACTTAGGCCACAGACCGGAAACTAGGCACCGCCCTCCGACCTGTCAACTACTCCAAGACTAGTTGACTCGCTGAACCAAGGGTTCCGGGTTCGATGAGAAGGAGGTGGGCGGTTGAACCGACCACCTCGTCGTATGTCACCATTGCGCTCGCGCCTCGAGAACCTGCTTGAGGACCTCCGGGCGGTCGGTCATGATCCCGTCGACGCCAAGATCGAGGAGTCGGCTCATTTCCTCGGGGTCGTCAATTGTCCAGACATGCACCGGGAGGCCCAACCGATGCGCTCTTCGCACGAAACGCCCATCGACAAGTGGAACTTTCCCTGCATGGGTGGGAACCTGGACACAGTTATCGGCTGGTCGTGATCGGCCGAGCCCAAAACTTGATGCTCGTAACTTGGCCACAGATCTAGGACCCATGGACGTGCAAACAGCCCTTCCAAAGCGCTCACGGAATTGTTCAATTCTTCGATCAGAGAACGAGCCGATGCAGACACGGTCTAGGGCGGAGAGCTTCTGGAGGAGATCGCCTAACGGCTCAACCACTTCGTCGTGCTTTGGGTCGATGTTGATGCGGAGGTCTGGCCAGGTCTGCAGCAGATCTTGAAGCAGAGGGATTGGGGCAACCCCATCGATACGAGCAAGCGAGACCTCGGACCATGGCAGTTCAGCGATGAGGCCAGTCCGGTCGGTGACTCGATCGAGGTGGTCATCGTGGAATGCAATGACGACACCATCGGCGGTCACATGTGCGTCGGTCTCGACATAGCGATACCCGAGATCGACGGCCTGAGAAAAGGCTTCCATCGAATTCTCTGGCCAATCTCCAGCGCCGCCTCTGTGGGCAAAGGGAATTGGGCCCTCGTGGTCCAGATACTGGTGCTTCGGATGCGTCATTCCCGCACCGTAGACCGACAGAAGTCAGGAAGAGGGGGAGCGCCGATACCCTCAGCCCGTGGCTAGAACTGATCGCTTCACCATCCTGATGTCTGGCGACGAGAGTTTGATCAACGTCGACGAAGCCGCCTTCGTTTTGGCTTCGCATTTCCATGAAGACCTGATCGTTGAAGATGGCATGGCTCGCCTCGATCGTTTGGCCGCAGGCTGCGGAACTTCTCTCGAAGAGATCCGAACCCGGATCTTCGATGAGTTGCAGTTCAATGGAAACTCATGCGGTTACTACGACCAAAACAATTCATGCCTCGATTTTGTCATTGAGGAACGCTTGGGCATTCCAATCACACTGTCGATCGTTGTGATGGCTATTGGCCGTCGAGTTGGTCGGACATTTCATGGCATTGGAATGCCAGGACATTTCCTCACACAAGACGCCACGACGGGAATGTATGTCGACGCGTTCGACAGGGGAGCGTTGCTCGACGAATTGGCCTGTCAGCAATTGTTTAAACAATTGCATGGTCCAGACGCGCCATGGCATCAGTCGATGTTGGCGCCAATTGGTCCTCGGGGAATCATTCGACGCATGCTCAACAATCTCGCTCAAGTAGCAAGCCTCGAGAACGATCATCGATCGAGAGTTGTTGCGACTCGTCTTCGTAGCTTGCTTCCCGACGCGTCGATCTGGGAGCGCGCTGAACTAGCTCGTGCCTACGAAGCATCTGGCGATTTCGAAAAGGCCTCTTGTGTCCTCGAGGCAGTCGCCGCCGAGGCGCCACCCGACGAGGCGACCGGATTGCGGTTTGCTGCTGCCGGACTGCGCGCTCGTCTGAACTGAGTGCTCCTCAAATCAAATGATTCGGAGATGATCCTGCGCGCCGGTAGCGTGTGGACATGACCCGTCGCACAAAGATCATCGCTTCCATAGGCCCCGCCTCAGACGATCCGCGAGTGCTCAAGGGCCTGATGCAGTCCGGAATGGATATCGCCCGAATCAATCTTTCTCACGAATCACTAGAACTCGCTCTCGAGCGCTACCACCGGATCCGAGCCGTAGCTGCCGATATCGGTCGCCCAATCGGCATCCTCGCCGACCTCCCGGGACCCAAAGTTCGTCTCGGGAAACTTCCGGGCGACGGCGTACTCCTTGTCGACGGGCAGGAGTTCCTAGTCACTCCTGGCACGGGATCGAGCACCGCTGAGGTCTTTCAAGTCGATTACGAGGATCTACTGACCGACATCCAAGAAGGCGACCACTTGGTATTCGGCGATGGAGCGGTGCAAGTGCTCGCTCTGGGTCGACAAGGCGACCATCTTCGGGTCCGCGTGAATCACGGCGGACATCTCACCGGAAGGCCCGGTATTCATATTCCTTCCGACCGTTTGCGTATCGCGACCCCGACTCCCGAAGATCTTCGTTTTCTCGATGCCTTTGTCGAGGTCGGAGTCGACATGGTTGCGCTTTCCTTCGTTCGCTCCGCTCACGATGTCCGCCGCGTTGGTGTTGAGCCGGCACCGCGAGGACCAATGGTTGTCGCAAAGATCGAGACACGCGCTGCAGTGCAAAACTTGGCCTCGATCGTTGAAGTGGCCGATGCGGTCATGGTCGCTCGTGGCGATCTTGGTTCAGAGTTCCCGATCGAAGAATTACCCCATCTTCAAAAGGAAATTATTCGACGTTGTATCGCTGCTGGCAGGCCGGTAATCACAGCCACTCAGATGCTTGAGTCGATGATTCACTCGCCGAGTCCGACCCGAGCAGAAGCATCGGATGTCGCGAACGCGGTGTTCGATGGTTCGTCTGCTGTCATGCTTTCCGGAGAGACCGCAATTGGCGACGACCCCGAACATGTTGTCGATGTCATGGCGCGGATCGCCGCTCGGGCAGATGAGAAGTTCGACTACGCCGGATGGCCGACGCTTCTTGCGTCTTTGCAATTGGCCACAGGGGACAGCGCCGAATCTCGAGTTACGAACGCCGTCACATCGGCTGCCCAGCGGGCTGCGAGCGAAATCGGAGCTGCGGCGATTTTGTGTATCTCACAAAGTGGATTCACGGTTCGCTCTGTCGCTCGCTTTCGACCGAAGGCAAAGATCCTCGGTTTCTCTTCCGATCCGCGAACCATCTCGCAACTCACATTGAGTTGGGGAACCACTCCGTACCACCTCGAAGCCACGGGCAGCGCAGACGACCTGACCGACGAGGCGATCGCCCTCGCACGGTTGAAGGGCGAGATTCACACCGGTGACCTTGTGGTTGTTGTCGGCGGTTCCCGCTTCTCGAAGGGTCGAGTCACCGACACGGTTCGCGTGATCGAAGTTCCGTAACCCCAGCAAGGTTGCTCTTCCTCAGTGCATCCTCAGATCGAACGCGTGTGAACAGGCATGAGACCTCGTAGCGTGAACCCGTGACTGATTCCAGACCGATCAACCTTTCAACCTCGGGTCCACCCGAGGCCGTACTTCCTGAAGAACCGGCGGCGCTTCGCCACGCACTCGAACAAGCTCGCAGCAGCGATGAGAATCGCTTAGGGCTCCTCGGAGATATCGCAGGTCGTGCCCCTCGGTCGAGCAGCGTCTGGGCGGCGATGGGCGAGAACGCCACTTCAACGATTGAGGCCTATGCCTATTTTCGAGTCGGCTACCACCGAGGGCTCGACGCGTTGCGAGCGAACGGATGGCGCGGATCTGGCTATGTCCGCTGGTCCAATGCCTCGAATCGGGGATTCTTGTCCTGCCTAGCGGGACTTGCTCGCTGTGCCGGGCTCATTGGCGAGCTCGATGAAGCCGAGCGCTGCGAACTCTTTCTTCGTCAATGCGATCCTTCTTGGCCACCCGCCGACTTCACGAGTTGATCGTTGGCGCTCGTGCACTTCACCGGCGCTGTACTCACGGGTGGTGCGTCAACCCGAATGGGCCAAGACAAAGCATTGATCGAGATCGATGGGGTTGAACTGACCTCGATCGTTGCCACCGCTCTTCATAAAGCTGGCGCACGCGAGGTTTTGAGCGTGGGCGGAGACGTCGCCACTCTTTCTTCCTTGACTGGAGTCACTCGATCGTTGCCCGACGACAACCCTGGAGAAGGACCACTTGCTGGAATCTTGACCGCTATGCGCTACTCGGTCGACGATCTGATCGTCGTACTTGCATGCGATACGCCTGCGATCACTTCGGCAACGCCCGCGGCGTTGATCGAGGCATTGCTTTGCGAACCCTCAGCAGGTGTGGCCTTCGCTGAGGTTGACGGTCGCGCACAACCGCTCACAGCTGCCTGGCGGATTAGTTGCTCTTGGGAATTCGTCTCCGAAGCTTTTGCTGCAGGAGAGCGGGCGCCTCGGAAAGTCTTCACTGGTCTTCAGGCTCTAGCTGTCACCGAAGTTCCTGCCTCTGCCGTCGACGACGTCGATCGGCCAGCGGATCTTCGACGCTACGCTTCGGAGTACTTTCAGCTTCCGACTCCGAACGAGGACTCCCGTTGAGTGCAGTTCCAGAAATCGATCTTTCAACTCTAGAGACGCTTCTCACCGAGCCGATTGCACTGGTCGATGTTCGAGAAGACGATGAATACACCGACGGCCATGTCTCCGGCGCTGTCCACATCGCGCTTTCGACTGTGCCCGATCGTCTCACCGAGTTCCCTTCTGAAGGACCGGTGTATGTCATCTGTGCTGTGGGAGGGCGCAGTGGCAAAGCTGCGGAATATCTTCGGGCACAGGGGATCGATGCGATCAACGTGGCCGGCGGGACAAATGGCTGGATCGACGGGGGACGTCCCGTCGTTCGCGGGACATCGCCAGTCTGATGTTGTCACGTGACTGACCCTGACTTTCGAATTGTCGATACCGAGAGCGAATTCGCTCGGGTTATAGAACTGCTGCGCGATCAACCTTGTTACGCGCTTGATACCGAGTTCCATCGAGAGCGGACGTATTTTCCGAAACTTGCTCTTGTGCAAATTGCCTGGCCAGGCGACCTCGTATTGGTAGACCCACTGGCTGTTGATCTGAGGCCGTTTGCCGAAATCCTTGAGAGCGACTCCATCGCTGTCCTTCACGCTGCCGATCAGGATCTCGAAATACTCGAACTGGTCTGCGGCACCGTCCCGCGTGTTTTGTTCGACACACAGATCGCTGCTGGATTCCTTGGTTTGAGCACGCCTTCACTCACGACGATTTATGAGCGGTTCGTAGATTTTCGCGTTGGGAAAGGCGACCGTCTCACTGATTGGCTGCAGCGACCGTTGACAGAAGGACAGCTCGTCTACGCCGCGAACGACGTAGCTCGCTTGTTGGAAACCAAGGACAGGATTGTCGAGCAACTTGAGTCACGCGGTCGATTGAGTTGGGCGCTCGACGAATGTGAGATCCAGCGCGTCCGTTTACGAGGTCAGCGAAACCCCGATGAGGCTTGGCGTCGCATCAAAGAAGCTCGACAATTGCGTGGTTCGGCCCGCACCGTCGCCCGAGCCCTCGCAGCGTGGAGAGAACGTCGTGCGGCCGCTCTCGACATCCCGGTGCGCTACGTCCTTTCTGATATCGCTCTCACCGGCATTGCTCAGCGACCCCCGAAGGATCGTCGGGACCTCGAGAAGATCCGAGGGTTCGATCGAGGGACCCGAGAAGATGTCGTGGGGGAGATTCTTGGCGCCGTCCGATCCGGACTGGCCGATACAAGCCCTGTGATGGATGAGGTAGTCCCAGGTGGAGTCGAGCGCGACCTCAGGCCTGCAATTGCTCTGATCTCTGCTTGGATCGCTCAGTTGGCTCGGGATCTCGAGCTCGATGCGTCGATTCTGGCCACCAGGGGCGACATCGAGGCACTTTTGAGGGGCGATGACAATGCCCGCCTAGCGACCGGATGGCGCGATGAGCTGGCGGGACAGCCCGTTCGGAGCCTCCTCGAAGGGGGAGCAGCCGTTGCCTTTGCCGGAAATGGGGAGCTCGTGATCGAAGAACGATCCCGGAAACCCCTGTCATGAGGAAATCTTCCGTGGAGATGACACTGCACTGCCTCCGGTGCAGATACACTCATCCGGCAATCTCACCGACGGGAGTTGGCCGTTGAAAAAGGGTCGACATCGGCGTTTTGAGGAAGCGAGAGCCCTCAAGCGCACCAACGAAAATCTTGACGCGATCCTCGATGCTCGCGATGCCGAACCGTGCCCCGAGTGTGGGGCCGATCCGGGCCATGACCATTCGTCGTGGTGTATGTACGACGCCGAGGCCGATCGCGACGAAAGCGCCTGGCCTTCCTGAACTCCCATCGGTCCAGTGCCGGTGGACCGAACTGAAAGACACTCGTGCCCCCCACCTCTTCTCTCCCGTTGCGTAGCGTCGCGCTCGTCGCCCACGTTGATCATGGCAAGACCACCCTCGTCGATGCGTTGCTTCGTGCGACCGGCACGTTCAGTGATCATGCCGCTGTCGTCGACCGAATCATGGATTCGAACGATCAGGAACGCGAACGCGGCAACACGATCCTCGCCAAGGCCGCTTCGGTCACATGGAACGACATCCAGATCAACCTCGTCGACACCCCAGGCCACTCCGATTTCGGTGGCGAGGTTGAACGTGCCCTTTCGATGGTCGACGGCGTCATTCTTCTCGTTGATGCTGCTGAAGGCCCCTTGCCTCAGACCCGTTACGTGCTCTCAAAGGCTCTCGCTCTGTCGCTGCCGACTGTTGTTGTTATCAACAAGGTCGATCGCCAGGATGCTCGGCCTGAAGAGGTTCTCGACGAGATCTACCAATTGTTCCTCGACCTTGATGCCGATGAACATGCCATCGAGTTCCCCGTTATCTCCGCTATTGCCCGAGACGGGAAAGCGGTCTCCGGAATAGGAATGCCGGGCGAAGATGATGATCTCACTCCGCTGTTCCAGGCCATAGTCGACGCGATCCCCGCTCCGACCGGTGATCCCGACGCTCCGGTGCAGGCGATTGTCACCAACCTCGATGCGTCTGAATATCTTGGCCGTCTCGCCATTGGTCGCGTGATGCAGGGAACGCTCCGTCGAGGCGAACAAGTTGCACTCTGTGAAGAGGACGAAGGACAGAACCCGCTTCGGCGAAAGCTGACCCAACTCATGGCGTTCTCTGGCATCGGCCGCCTCGAGGTTGATTCGGTCAGAGCTGGAGACCTTTTCATTGTGGCCGGTTTCCCTGAAGTCGAGATCGGCGACACGCTTGCTGACTCAGTAAGCCCTGTTGCGTTGCCTCGTCTCACAGTCGATGAGCCAGTGCTTCGAATGACGTTTGGCGTCAACACCTCGCCCCTCGCTGGCAAGGAAGGGCAATTCCTGACGTCTCGGCATCTTCGTGATCGGCTCGATCGAGAGATTCTCGGCAACGTTTCGATCAAGGTCGAACCCACCGAATCTCCAGACATCATCGAGGTCTCAGGTCGAGGCGAGCTCCAACTTGCTGTATTGATCGAGACCATGCGCCGAGAGGGCTACGAGCTTCAGGTCAGCCGACCTGAAGTCATCGTCAAACTGATCGATGGCACCAAACATGAACCGCTCGAGCGAGCAGTCATCGACGTTCCTGACGAGCACGTCGGAACTGTCACACAGGCTCTCGCTCCCCGTAAGGGACGCGTCACCGACCTTCGACCAGGCGACACAGGCCGAACGATTGTGACCGTCGAGGCCCCCGCTCGTGGTCTTATTGGGTTCCGCTCAGGGTTGCTCACCGCTACACGCGGCACTGCCCTGATGCATCAGCACAACGCTGGATGGGTGTCATGGGTCGGCGATCTGCCCACGCGTAAGGGCGGTGCCATGATTTCTGACCGCGACGGAACGTCGACTGGTTACGCGATCGGCAACCTTCAAGAACGTGGCGAAATGTTCATCGGTGCAGGCGAGGCGGTCTACGAGGGGATGATCGTCGGCGAGAATTCACGCAGCGACGACATGATGATCAACATCATCCGTGAAAAGCAGAAGACCAACATTCGTACACATTCAGCCGACGAAGCAATCAAACTGGTCCCACCCCGTGAAGTCACTCTTGAAAACGCCATCGAGTTCATCGGCGACGACGAACTCGTCGAGATCACGCCGCAGTCGCTTCGACTCCGTAAGCGCATTCTCAAAGAAGCAGAGCGGCGACGCACCAACAAGAAGTAAGCGCCACGATAGCTACTTAGTCGTCGCTGGCAGCAGTGCGTTTCATTGATGGATGCGGAAGGAACACTTCGGTTCCGCGGCGTTCAATGAGTTCTACGACGTGGTCGTAGGCGCCTTGGCCAACGAGTGCAACGATTTCGTCCTTGCTGGAAACATAAACCGGAACCTCGCCGACAAAGGCGCGTGGGTCTTCGGTGCACCACCAGTGGAAGTCGTCTCCACCTTCACCCCAGTCACGGCGCTTCCATTCGCGGAGAATGTTCGTTTCCCATTCATTGTCGTCAATATGGAAATCGAGGCGGACGGGGACCTGCCAGCAGACTTCTGGCTTCCAATCGATGAAGTTTTCGCCGCGAGACTGGGCCGCCGTATGGAACGCGCATCCGGCTCCGCCCTCAAATCCCGGACGATTAAGAAAGATGCAGGCGCCTTCGTGACGTCGCGTGACCCACTCACCATGGTCTTTATGGATGGGCCCCCCGAGCTCGGCAGCGACAGCCTTGAATTGCCATTCGTCATCACGTAAGCGGGGGAAGACTTCGGCGACGCGTTTGCGATCTTCTTTGTCGGCGAAGTGGGCCCCATGAGAGCAGCACCCGAACATCTTTTCAGGTGCAGCCTCTTCTTCGATTCCTAGACATCCGTCGCCGTAGATGCACTTCCAGTTACTTGTAAGCCAGGTGACATCGAAGGTGTAGGTCTCTCCATCGAGGTCGAATGAGATCCACTCGTGTGTGTCGTCATCGGTGATCTCGCTTCGCTGCCCAGCCATCGAACCATCCGTTCACTATCGGGTAAAGAGGACGAGCGAAACACTAGTTGCTGGCTCTGTCTCAACCGGTGAGTAAGGATACGGAGATGTCCGGAGAATTTGAGGAACTACGAGGTCGACTCGAAACGATTGCCGAAGAACTCGCCGACCTCGCGATCATTCGGCTGCGCGAATCGATCGATGCTGGTGGACACGAGTTGCCGGTTGATGAGAAGCGACTGACGCGGGCTCGACGCGCTGTCGAAAAAGCCATCGTGCTTCTGAGTGAGCCTGACGATTCTCTGGATTGAGTCAGACGCCGGCAAGGCGCCCGTAGAGCGTCGTTCGCTGCACAGCAGTGCGGCCGATTGGGGCCACGAGTTCTGCAAAATCCGTAGGCTCCATGCCCTGGCCATGATCGGCTCCAGCGGCGCGGCTGATGTTTTCATCCATCAGCGTTCCACCAAGATCATTGGCGCCAGCCTGCAACGCCTGCCGAGATCCATGCGCTCCGAGCTTCACCCATGAGGCCTGGATGTTGTCGATGAGCCCCCGATAGGCAATGCGCGGGATCGCGTGCATGAGCATCGTTTCGCGGAATGTAGGACCTCGACGGGCCTTCTTCTGGAGATACAACGGGGTCGCCATGTGTACAAAGGGGAGTGGCACGAATTCTGTGAATCCGCCGGTTTCCTTTTGAAGATCCCGTGTTCGAACAATGTGGCGCGCCCAATGGATGGGTCGCTCGACGGAACCAAACATGATCGTGATGTTTGAGCGAAGCCCGACGCTATGGGCCGTGCGGTGGGCTTCGAGCCATTCTTCAGTAGTGATTTTGTCCGAGCAGATGATCGCACGAATCTCGTCATCGAGAATCTCCGCAGCGGTGCCGGGGAGCGTCTTAAGTCCGGCGTCTTTGAGACGACGAAGGTAAGAGTCGAGCGGCTCGTCGAGGCGTCGAGCGCCTTCGGTAACTTCAAGCGCGGTGAATCCGTGTATGTGGATTTCGGGCACAGCTTCGGAAACGGCGCGAGCCACATCGATGTAATAGTTGCCGTCGAAGTCGGGATGAATGCCGCCCTGCAGACACACTTCAGTTGCCCCTAGATCAGCTGCTTCGCGGCTTCTGGTTGCGATGTCGTCAAGCGTAAGGAGATACGGAGTGCCGCGAAGATTCAGCGAAAGCGGGCCTTTACTGAATCCGCAGAATTTGCACTTGAACGTGCAGACGTTTGTGTAATTGATGTTCCGGTTGTGAACCCACGTGACGGTGTCACCTACAGCTTCCTGTCGAAGTTCATCGGCCAATTGTGTGACAGCGGCGAAGTTGGGTCCGCGAGCTCCGAAAAGCGTGACGATCTCGTCGAGTCCGGGCTCTTGCCCTAAGCGCACACCAGCGATGACCTCGGCCACTGCGCCTGTTGCGCGTCCCTCTGCAGGAACGAGAGCAGGTGGGCTGATACGAGAACCAGCACTCCAGATTGTCGATCGCGGCCCGATTTGTAGGACTTCAACACCATCGTCAACCTGTTCAGGCGCTGCTGGCTTGAGTGACTGGACGAAGACGGCGCCGGGATCATCTCGAGCAAGACCATCGGCGTCTGATCGATCCATCACCGAAAAGCGCAGACCTTCATCGATCCACTTCGTATCGTTCCGCACAAATTCAGGATGCACAGTCAGGCGAGGAGCAAGTTCAAAGCCCTTTGCTTCGGTAACTGTGCGGAGTCGGTCGAGGTCCGGCCATGGGCGTTCGGGATTGACATGGTCAGCGGTGACCGGGGAGACGCCGCCCCAGTCGTCGATGCCCGCATCGAGAAGCACGCCGAAATCATCAGAAAGATTTGGTGGCGCCTGGAGGTGAATATCCGGCGGGAGAATAAGTCGCGCCAGAGCTATGGCATCGAGGTACACGTCACTCGGACAGGCCGGAGCGGAATGCATCGCGGTTCCCTCTTTAGGAAGGAAGTTCTGGACGATGACTTCTTGAACGTGTCCATGTCGAAGGTGCGAGGCAGCGATGGCCTCGAGCGCTTCGATGCGATCTGAGCGGTTCTCGCCTATACCAACGAGGATCCCTGTGGTGAATGGTATGGCGAGCTCACCGGCCGATTCGAGCGTCGCCAACCTGCGTTCGGGAGTTTTGTCAGGCGCGCCACGGTGGCACTCCAAGTCGGCTCGAAGCGATTCAACCATCGCGCCTTGAGAGGGAGAAACCTTGCGCAACTGTGCCAGTTGATCGGCCGGCAGTGCACCGGCGTTGGCGTGGGGGAGAAGCCCTGTTTCATCGAGAACAAGTTGAGCCATCGCAGCGACGTAATCAATCGTCGACGAGTAGCCGTTGTCGGCGAGCCACTGCGCCGCGATCGGATAGCGGTCCTCGGGAGCCTCGCCAAGTGTGAAGAGTGCTTCGTGGCAACCAACGCGAGCGCCAGCGACTGCAAGAGCACGGACTTGAGAGGGCGAGAGGTACGGGGACTCGAGACGAGCGGGCGGTTGGGCAAAGGTGCAATAGCCGCATCGGTCACGACACAGCATCGTCAGCGGAATGAATACCTTTGGCGAATAGGTGACTCTGACGCCAAACGAGTCGTCGCGAATAGACCTGGCTCGCGCCATGAGTTCATCGAGCGGAGCATCGAGCCGCAGCATGTTGTGAACCCTATCGGGGGGTTCGTGTACCCATTGCAGCGTTGTCCACGAGCCAGGTGACCTCGGCCCCTGAGATGTGAGTAGCTGGCGCGCTTAGGTCACCGTCAAGCACCCGATGCAAGGCGTCGCTCTTACCGGAACCTGCGACGGTCACAACGATCTGTCTGCATTGAGCAATGGCCTCAAAGGTAAAGGTCAGCCGTTGGTGTGGATTGTTTGAGAATGGATCGTGATTCGACACCACAAGACGACCATCTGGAGAATCGAGGGCGACTGATCCTGGAAAGAGGGACGCTGTATGACCGTCAGGCCCAAGCCCTAAATGAATGAGATCGATTGGTGGCGAGGCCCGAAGAAGTTGTTCGTAGGCGCCCGCCGGATCTTCACCGTCGGACTTCATCGGATTGACCGCTTCGAGTCTGCCAACTCGTGCGAGCAATGCTTCCTGAACTAATCGGAAATTTGAATCGGGATCGGTAAGTGGAACGCATCGCTCGTCGCCCCACCATGCCGTGACAGTGGCCCAGTCGATATCGGTGGAATCGGCTCGAGATAATTCCTGATAACAGTCTCGAGCGGTGGAACCGCCAGAAAACGCTAGAGAGAACGATGCGGATCTCTTTGACTGCATCGCGTCAACGACGAGTTGAGCGAAGGCCTTTGCCACGTCATCAACGACGACGAGAGAACCATTCACTTCAGAGTCTTAGCCTTTTCCTCGAGCGTCTCGAGAAGATCATCGAACGACTTTGAGAACGAGGCAACTCCCTCATCCTCGAGTTGCCTTGTCACGTCGGCGAGTGAGATACCGAGTTCCGCAAATTTCGCCAGTACCGCATGGGCACCCGCAAGATCTGCGTCGACAGTTCGATTCACTGTCCCATGATCGTCGAAGTCATCAAGGGTTTTTTCGGGGATGGTGTTGACGGTATTTGGACCGATGAGCTGATCAACGTAGAGCGTGTCGGGGTAATCAGGGTTCTTCGTAGAAGTCGATGCCCAAAGCGGACGCTGAGGACGGGCGCCGCGAGCGGCCAACGCATCCCAACGTGGCCCGCTGAAGGTTTCGAGAAAGGCCTCGTAGGCAACCTGAGCGTTCGCTACAGCGATTTTTCCTTTGAGGGCGGTGGCATCGGCCGAGTTAATCGCGTCCAGACGCTTGTCAGCTTCAGAGTCGACTCGACTAATGAAGAACGATGCAACGGAGGAAACGTTTGAAAGGTCACCATCGCGCTGTTCGAGGCCGGAGATGTAAGCCTCCATCACCTCGCGGTAACGATCGAGCGAGAACAGAAGGGTGACGTTGACACTCACGCCCTCGGCGATCATCGACTTGATTGCCGGGAGACCTTCTTTGGTTCCAGGGATCTTGATGTAGAGGTTTGGCTTCTTGATGAGGGCGTGAAGATGTCGGGCAGCAGCGGCCGTGCCTTCGGTGTCACGAGCGAGAAGCGGAGAGACCTCGATCGACACGTAACCGTCTATGCCGTTGCTTGTGTCGTAGACGGGACGCAAGAGACCAAGAACATTGTTGATGTCGGTAACAACAAGCTCCCAGTAAGCATCTGTTACTGACGTTCCGTTTGAAAGGAGCTCGCGGAACTGCACGTCGTAGGCATCGCCTCCAGATATGGCCTTCTGGAAGATCGTCGGATTGGACGTAACTCCGCGAACACCTCGATCGACCCAGCGTTGCATCTCGCCGTTCTCGATCCAGTCTCGGCGGACGTTGTCCAGCCAAGGACTTTGACCTTCAGTTGCGTACAAATCGGTGAGACGAGACATCAGGATTCTCCGAGTCAGTTGAGGACAATACGTACGTGTTCGATGACGTTTTCTACGGTCATACCAAAGAGTTCCATTAACTCCGAAGCTGGGGCACTAGCTCCGTAGTGGTCGATGCCAACGCATGCGTCGGCCCAGAGTGCCCAACCGAAAGTGGAGCCTGCTTCCACAGAAACACGAGGGATTCCCTCGCCAAGAATTGCTCGTTGATAGTCGTCGTCCTGATCCATGAAAAGTTCCCAACATGGCATCGAGACCACGCGAGCGTGGATTCCCTCGGTTGCAAGTTGATCGGCGGTTGCGATGCACAGCGACACTTCGGAACCCGTACCGATAAGCACGACATCGGGATCGGCCTTTGTCGACCGGAGGATGTAGGCACCACGTTCAACATCGGTGTTGCCGGCGGTGTTCTCGAGTACAGGGAGATTCTGCCGGCTCAGAACAAGTGCAGTCGGGCCGCCCATTTCAATAGCAATGCGCCATGCCTGCGCAGTCTCGTTCGCGTCCGCTGGGCGGATCACTCGGAGCTTCGGCATCGCTCGCAGTGAAGCGAGGTGCTCAATCGGTTGGTGAGTCGGACCGTCTTCGCCGACGCCGATCGAATCGTGTGTCCATGAATAGATAACGTGAAGGTCGGAGAGGGCAGCGAGACGTACCGGGGGCCGCATGTAGTCGGCGAAAACAAAGAATGTGCCTCCAAAAGGAATGATTCCTCCGTGCGCAGCCATGCCATTCATCACAGAACCCATTGCGTGTTCGCGAATTCCGAAGTGAATCTGGCGTCCGTCGCGGTTCAACCGAGAGAACGGGACCGCACCGTCGAGTTCGACGCCGCAGTTGCCGGTGAGATCGGCTCCACCGCCCATGAGACCAGGAACGACCGGTGCTAATGCATTGAGAACTTTCTTGCCTGCAGCGCGTGTAGCAACCGACTCACCTGGTTCCCATGTTGGCAAGGCGTCCTTCCAGCCCTCGAGGCCCCGTCCCTCGAGCACCGCGTCGAGAACTGGCTTGTTCTCCGTCCAGTTTTCGTACATCGAATACCAAGCTTCGCGTGCTGGACGATTGCGTTCTCCCGCAGCTCGCATGTGCTCCAAAACATCTTCGGGACACCAGAAAGCTTCATCGGGCGTACCCATTAGTGCTTTCGTAGCGGCTATTTCCTCAACACCAAAGGGATTGCCATGGGCATGAGCAGTGTCGGTGAATTTGGCAGAGGGAAAACCGATATGACTGCGCAGGACGATAAGTGATGGTTTACCGTCGATTGCCTTCGCCCGGTTGACCGCCGCCTCAAGAGCGTCGATATCTTCGCCAATCTCGCCGACATTCTCAACGTGCCATCCATAGGACCGAAAGCGTTCCGCCGCATCGTCAGAAAGAGCGAGTTCTGTCGGTCCATCGATCGAGATGTGGTTGTCGTCGTAGATCGCAACGAGCTTGTCGAGACCGAGGTGACCTGCGAGTGAGGCGGCTTCATGGGAGATGCCTTCTTCGAGGTCGCCGTCTCCGCACAAGACGTAGGTGTGGTGATCGAAAAGTTGCGGTCCGAACTGAGCACGCAGGGCGTGTTCAGCTAGCGCCATGCCTATGGCATTCGCGAGACCCTGACCAAGTGGCCCGGTTGTTACTTCGATGCCTGGAGTGTGACCTCGCTCGGGGTGACCGGCGGCAGGGGAGCCAAACTGGCGGAAATTCTTGATGTCATCGAGCGTCAACCCAAAGCCGGTGAGATAAAGCATCGAATATTCAAGGATCGACGCATGCCCGCCAGATAAGACGAAGCGGTCACGATTGGGCCACTCTGGGCAACTTGCGTCATAGCGCATGACCCGTGCGAAGAGGGCATAGGCCAGAGGGGCAAGAGCCATCGCGGTTCCAGGGTGCCCCGAGTTGGCTTTTTGCGGGGCATCCATTGAAAAACCGCGGACTACGTCAACGGTACGGGCTTCGATTCTGCTGTCGGTCACGGCCGCACCTTAGTGGTGGGAGCGGCCGAAGATGACGGCTGAGAACGGGGCGGAACAAAGCCCGGAGGTCCCCGTGGCCGGACCAATTACTGACGCAGCATGGATTCCCGCGTAGGCGGAGGTGCCGAGTGCTTCACCAAGCAACCCGACCTCCCCAGCGCCGACCAACTCCGAGTCCGGATTGAGAGCTCCGCACGAGAAGACCAGCGCACCGTGGCTCCTTGTTCCTCCAAGAGATTCCTCGAGGTCGGCGGGCGGTCCATTGCGATCTTGACGGTGGAACGCAATGCGATCGTCAGTAATCACCGGGTGAGAGAGGGCGATGGAACCAGTGGTGCGATCCGCTCCGAGAACTCGATAAACGTCCATCACGCGATCAGTTTCCGGTTCGAGGAGCGCTACTGCGAGATCTTCCGCAGTCGCCGCTCGCCGATCCATGTCGACCGACGAAAGGACCTTTGTGACGACGTCGAGCGCGCTGTCGCCACCGATGGTGCACAGCATTGAACCCACTGCTTTCGTAACCACAAAAGGACTCGTTAGGGCTGACGTTCCGTGAGCCAGTGTCACGGACGATTCAATGCCACTGAGTGAGAGCGCGATCAAGCCAGATAATGAGTCATTGGTGTAGTCGCGGAGCAGGCTGCCCCGTGAAGAAGCGAGCAGGGCGCCAGAGACCGAGCGGCCGTTTCTGAGTTGGCAGATGTGATCAATCCAGTCGGTTACGCAGGGCTCATCTGGATTGCCCAGCAGCACGACTTCTGATGCAGTGCTCATCGCCTCGCTGAATTCGCGATCGTGGGCGAGCACATTGCCATCTATGGAAAAAATGGAGACCGATTCTTTGAGTGATTGTTCGTCGAGCCAGAGTGACCACAGCGCGATCCCACTTCCAGCAGTCACTTCGCTACCAGCACCAATAACGCCATCGGAGACGACGAGAACAACATTGCGCGGTT
>CAESAL010000017.1_pt1 | contig 29554 bp, 29 predicted proteins | sample 7263561 | NCBI WGS metagenome assembly CAESAL01 (sample SAMEA6814029, study PRJEB35770) | freshwater metagenome | biome: Freshwater; feature: Freshwater reservoir; material: water | place: Czech Republic | collected 2016-04-20 | depth 30m m | reverse complement strand
TCGAAGAAGCAATCCATGTCCTCACCGGCCGTACAGCCGAATTCTTTGGTCTCAACGACCGCGGCGTCATTGCTCAAGGAAAGATCGCCGACCTCGTGGTGTTTCGTCTTGACGAACTTGAGCTTCGAGCCGAAGAACGCGCCTACGACGTTCCCCACGGAACATGGCGCTTCACTCGCGCTCCTGCGGGCTTCCGCGCCACCATCGCCGGCGGCGTTCCCACGTGGATCGACGGTGCTTCGACCGGAGCGCATCCCGGAAAAGTTCTCCAGCCCATCAAACGCTGAGTCCACTACTCTGCCCGCAGGGGTAGATCATGAGCGATTCTTCATCATTAGACGTCGATCAATTACGAGCTCGATATAGCGCCGAACGCGAACGCCGACTCCGATCTGACGGCATCGACCAGTACCTCGAGACATCTGGAAGTTTCGAAAGTTACGCGCGAGATCCATGGGCCGAGGAAACCATTGAGCGCGATCCACTCTTCGACGAGGTCGACGTTGCCCTCGTCGGCGCAGGCTTTGGAGGACTGCTGACCGGAGCGCGTCTTCGAGAACTGGGCGTTGACAAGATCAGGCTCATCGACAAAGCCGCCGACGTCGGCGGAACTTGGTATTGGAATCGTTACCCGGGCGTTGCTTGCGACGTTGAGTCCTACATCTACATGCCATTGCTTGAAGAAACCGGCTACATGCCCAAAGAGAAATACAGCAAAGGCGATGAGATCTTCGAACATTGCCAGCGCATCGCCACAACATTCGATCTTTATCGCCATGCACTTTTCCAAACGGAAATTTCCGACATGCGATGGGATGAAGACGCCGAACGCTGGGTCATCACCACCAACCGTGGCGACTGTTTCAAGGCGAAATTCGTTTCTCTGGCTACCGGACATCTTCAGAAACCCAAGCTTCCCGGAATACCCGGTATCGAGTCGTTCAAGGGACACACCTTCCACACAAGTCGGTGGGATTATTCCTACACCGGCGGAAATTCTCACGGCGGCCTTTCAGGGTTGGCTGACAAACGAGTCGGAATCATCGGAACCGGAGCAACCGCTGTTCAATGCATCCCCCACCTCGGTCGAGATTCACAGGAACTCTTGGTTTTTCAACGAACGCCATCATCAGTCGATGTACGCGCCAATCGAGAAACCGATTCAACTTGGGTTGATTCACTCACACCAGGATGGCAACGAGAACGGATCGAGAACTTTCAGATCCTCACCGCCGGAGGAATCGTCGAAGAAGACCTTGTCGATGATGCATGGACAAGCATCACCAAGAAACTCCTCGCCATGCGCCTCAACAACACCTCAGGCCTAAGCCCTGAAGAACTCGCCAAAACCATGGAGATCGCAGATTTCACCAAGATGGAAGAGGTCCGGGCACGAGTCGATGAACTCGTCGACGACGCAGCCACCGCCGAAGCATTGAAACCTTGGTACCGACAGTTCTGCAAACGTCCTTGCTTTCACGACGAATACCTGCAGAGCTTTAATCGAGACAACGTCAGGCTCGTCGACACCAAAGGGAAAGGTGTTGAGCGAATCACCGAAACCGGAGTTGTGGTCAACGGCGTCGAACATGAACTCGACTGCTTGATCTACAGCACCGGCTTCGAAGTAGGTACCGACTACGCCCACCGCACTGGCTTCGAGATCTACGGGCGAACTGGCGAGAGCCTCAGCGAAGCTTGGGAAGACGGAGTGCGCACGTATCACGGACTCCTTCTGAACGGATTCCCGAACCTGTTCATGCAGTCGATCGCCCAAGCAGGATTCACCGTGAACTTCCCGTACTTGATTGAGATCCAGGCAACACATTCGGCATGGTTGATCAACGAGGCACTCACTCACCAACTCGGCCCGATCGAACCCACCGAAGAGGCTGAAGCCGCTTGGGTGGAAACCATCGTGCTCCGCAATCAGGGCTCAGCCGAAAGTTCCGCCAATTGCACTCCCGGCTACTACAACAAAGAAGGCATGCCTGACGATCGATCCCGTCAATCAGGTATGTACTTTGGCGCCCCCACTGAATACGGAGACATCCTGCGTGAATGGCGTGAAAGTGGAACACTTACTGGAACGACCCAGCAAAGAGAGGGCGAACGCCATGCTCAACGGAACCTTTGATCCTTCCCGCTACAAGTGGCGCAGCGTTTCAATTGACGGTGGCCCTCACAAGATCAATCACGACTACACAATCTTGGGTCATGACCTCGACGCCGGAACCCTCGACATGGTCGTGCGTTGGAGTGGCGATGGCGGCCACTGCCCAATTCATCGTCACACAGCGACAACCACGGTGATTGTGCTCGAGGGCGAACAACATCTTTGGGACATCGACAAAGGTGGAGTCGTTGGCGACCATCGCATGCGCAAGGCAGGCGATTACGCGCTCACCGGCGCAGAATCGCTGCCCCACCTTGAGCGCGGTGGTGATAACGGTGGAGTGGTCTTCTTCGGCGCACATTCGCCCACAGGACTGCTCTACGAAATCGTCGACGAAGACCTCAACGTGGTTTCCAATGTCACGATGGAATCGATCCTGGCGGACTTCAAAGCCAACACCTGACTCCGATCGGACGACGGATGTGACCGGACGGTAACCTTCGTCTATGACCGCTCCGGACCTCACCACTGCCGCTTCCGTCATCGAGACCGCCCACGGGATCGTCGACGCTGGCATTCGCCACATCGCCGCCAATGGTGGCCCTGATGCCAATCAGGTTGTGGCCTACGACATTGCCCACGCAGCGTCGGCAGTCGAGACCGGACGAGCGATGCTCACCTACGGCACCAAGGGCGAGCTTGAAGCGAAATTGGCCTGCGCCTTTGTTGCCGACGCCATTGGTGAACTGCTTCCAAAACTCTTCGGCCGTGAAGCCGAATGGAACATCGCTCCCGGCGTGCTCGACAGCACACGCGAGTTCGTCGCCACATACCGAGCACCCGAATTTCTTGCATCGCTGGCCGACACTCCCGGACCTCGTCACCTCGAGAGCGATTTCGAAATGGTGCAGGACACCTTCCGACGATTCGCGAACGAAAAGATCGCACCCGTCGCGGAACACATCCATCGCGAAAACTTGGATATTCCCGAAGATCTCATTCAGGGTCTGGCCGAACTTGGTGGCTTCGGCCTCTCGGTTCCGGTGGAGTACGACGGTTACAGCGAAGGCGGCGAAAGCGAATACATGGGCATGGTCGTCGCCACCGAAGAACTGGCCAAGGTCTCCCTTGGCGCTGGTGGTTCGCTCATTACTCGTCCCGAAATTCTCACTCGCGCTCTTCTTGCTGGTGGTACCGAGGAACAACGACGCGAATGGCTTCCAAAGTTGGCATCGGCCGAGGTCATGGCTGCCGTTGCTGTCACCGAGCCTGATTACGGCTCCGACGTTGCTGGCGTTAAGGCCACTGCTACCCCGACCGATGGTGGCTGGCTCATCAACGGCGTCAAGACCTGGTGCACATTCGGTGCTCGCGCCGATGCGCTCATGCTGCTGGCCCGCACCAACACCGATAAGTCACTCACCCACAAAGCACTCACAATGTTTGTCGTGCCAAAACCACGAGGCGAAGGCCACGGTTTTGCATTCGTGCAGGACGCTGGTGTTGATGGCGGCGCACCGGGTGGCGGAAAGATGGAAGGTCGGGCAATCGACACCATCGGCTACCGCGGCATGCACTCGTACGAAATCGCGTTCGACAACTGGTTTGTTTCCGAAGCAAATCAGGTTGGCGGCGAGCAAGGTCTCGGCAAGGGTTTTTATTACCAGATGGCCGGTTTCGAAAACGGTCGCCTACAAACCGCTGCTCGCGCCGTCGGCGTCATGCAGGCCGCATACGAAGATGCTCACCAGTACGCGCTCGATCGCGTGGTCTTCGGTCAGCCCATTGCCGAGTATCAATTGACGCAAGCAAAGCTCGGGCGCATGGTCGTGCTGACTCAGGCGGCTCGCCAGTTCTCCTACGAGGTCGCCAAGCTGATGGCGAATGGCGGAGGAATTCTTGAAGCCTCAATGGTGAAGGCCTATGTCTGCAAGGCCGCCGAATGGGTATCTCGCGAAGCTATGCAGATCCATGGTGGCTTTGGTTATGCCGAGGAATACAACGTCAGTCGTTACTTTGTCGATGCACGAGTGCTATCGATTTTCGAAGGCGCTGACGAAACCTTGTGTTTGAAGGTCATTGCTCGCCGCATGCTCGATGCGGTGAAGTAACCAACAAATCACAGCCGTTAACTAAGCGCAGCGATCGCGTCGGCAACGGCGAGGATGCGTCGCGCAGTATCGACATGCAGGTTCTCGATCATTCTTCCGTCGACAGTCACGACACCGCGGCCTTCGGCCTGCGCTTCATCGAATGCGGCGATCACTTTCCGTGAGTACTCGATCTCGTCAGCGGACGGCGCAAAGACCTCATTGCAAGGTTCAACCTGACTTGGATGAATAAGCGTCCGCCCGTCGAATCCGAATTGCTTGCCTTGAACACATTCGGCTCGAAAACCTTCGTCGTCTTTGATGTCGTTATAAACGCCATCGAGGATGACTTTCCCGGCCAAACGAGCGGCCATCAGACATTTCTGCAATCCAAATAGCAGAGGGGCCCGACCGGGAACGTGCTCCGCGTATAACTCTTTCGCCAAATCATTCGTGCCCATGACGAGAACGGTGAGTCGATCAGAAGCGGTGGCAATTGACTCTGCGTTCAAGACCGCCACTGGCGTCTCAAGCATCGCCCACAGCTTGGTGTGTGCTGGTGCCCCGGCCGCTTCAAACGCTGCGATGAGTTGAGCAACTTCCTCGGCAGAATTTACTTTCGGTACAACGATTGCATCCGGCCCTGCAGCGGCTGCAGCGGAAATGTCATCCTCGTGCCATTGCGTGCCAATGCCATTAATGCGGATCGCAATTTCCTTTGCGCCGTATTCGCCACTTGCTGCTGCGGCACAGACTCGGGTTCGCGCTTCGGGCTTGGCGTCGGGAGCAACAGCATCTTCGAGGTCGAGGATCAACGCATCGGCAGGAATGCCTTTGGCTTTTTCCAGAGCGCGTTCATTCGCCCCAGGCATATAGAGAACAGAACGTCGAGGACGAAGCGCTTCACTCATGTCGGTAATCCTCAAAGTCCATAGGTAGCGGCGAGTTCGGGGTCATCGGCCGCCAGCGAACTCGCGAGTTCCACCATGACTCGACACTGCTTGACCGATGCATCGTCTTCCATTTTCCCGTCGAGCATGAGTGCTCCGGTTCCGTCGCCCATTGCCTCGATAACTCGACGCGCGTGCGCAACATCGGCTGGATCGGGACTGAAAACGCGCTTGGCGATGGCGATCTGCACCGGGTGAAGACTCCATGCGCCGACACAACCGAGCAAGAACGCATTACGGAATTGGTCTTCACACGCGACGACATCGGCGATATCACCAAAGGGTCCATAGAACGGGAGGATTCCGTTCGCCACGCACGCATCGACCATTCGAGAGATCGTGTAGTGCCAGAGATCTTGCTGGTAGACGGTGCGATCGCCATCGATGTTGCCATCGACAGGGTCTTGACGGACGAGGTAGCCGGGATGACCGCCGCCAACCCGCGTGGTCTTCATGCCGCGGTTCGCTGCGAGATCGGCAGGGCCGAGTGAAAGACCCTGCATCCGCGGACTGGCACCACAAATCTCTTCGACATTGGCAACGCCGCGAGCGGTCTCGAGAATTGCATGCACGAGAATCGGCCGATCCAACTTCGCCTTGGCTTCAAGTTGTGCAAGAAGTCGATCGACGTAGTGAATGTCTTCTGGACCTTCGACCTTCGGAATCATGATGACGTCGAGCTTGTCGCCGATTTCGGAAACGACAGTAACGATGTCATCGAGACCCCAAGGTGAATCAAGTGAGTTCACACGAGTCCAGAACTGAGTCTTGCCGAAGTCGATGGTCTTGCCCACATGTACAAGACCAGCGCGCGCTGCCTCTTTATCGGCAGCGGGAACGCCGTCCTCAAGATTGCCAAGCAGCACATCGACCGTTGGGACGATCTGCGGAAGTTTGCTCACCATCTTCTCGTTCGAAGGAGGAAAGAAATGGATCATGCGGGCGGGCTTTACCGGAATCTCACGAACCGGCTCGGGGGCACCCACAGCAAGCGGGCGGAAGAAGTCCTTGGGATTTCGCATGCCTTGAAACTATCGGCCTGAAGCCTCCGATAACGACGTAGGCCGTGCCGACTCCTTCACCATGAACCCGCTACGGCCCTGAATCATGAAGGCATCGACCAATCCGAGTATCCGCCAGACCGCATCTTCGGCGGTCACCCCGCCCGGATGGATGTTGGAAACGAGGTTTCGTTGGGCATCGGTATCGCCGGTTCGCGGGCGATGAGCCAGATAGGCAGACAGGCTTTCGGCCGTGGCCAGCCCTGGCCGCTCGCCAATAAGTAGGACCACATTCTGAGCATCGAGGGCCTCGCCAATGTCGTTCATGGCTCCGACACGGCAATTGCGAATAACGAATGGACGACCAACCGACCATCCACGGGCTGCCGCGTGATTAAGCAATGGTTCGAGCAGCGCTGGAACTTGAGAGGTCACTGCAAGTGGTGAGAGACCATCGCCAATCACGACTTGCAGATCAACACCAGATGGACAGTTCTCACGAAGAGTTTCGGCGACACCATCAGCCAATCGACGACCTTTGTCTGGTCGAGCCAAATACTCTTCGCGCGAAGTGGCCTCGCTCTCGACCTCAAACAGATCGAAGCGTTCCGCGAGTTCCTTCATTGGTGATTCGTCGAGCGAAAAGGTCGCATTGAGCGCATCTTTCGCAAATGCATGATCGGCGCGTAACTGCAATTGTGTTGATGTCCGGTAGGCAGTTCCGGCACGACCGATGAGCAACCGCGCGGGCGTAACTTTCGAAATATCGCCACCAACTTCGACCGCGCTACTGAGCGTGTCAGGCAGATCCTCGCTCATCGACCCAACTCCTTGACTGACTCGGCGAACGCCTGCAGCGATTCAGGTCCGTTTGCCGAACCTTCTGCCAACCGGCCGTCCACAAAAATTCCGGTTTGCTCGAGCCACACCGCGAACTCTGGGGCGGGACGCGCTCCAACAAGTTCGCGAACGCCGGCGGCATCGTGATAGCTCGTTGATTGATAGTTGAGCATGACATCGTCGGAACCGGGAACGCCCATCACGAAGTTGCAGCCAGCAGTCGCGAGCAGAACGAGCAACTGGTCGGTGGTGTCTTGATTGGCCTCTACGTGGTTCGTGTAGCAAATGTCGATTCCCATAGGCAGCCCCAACAATTTGCCCATGAAGTGATCTTCGAGTCCGGCACGGATGATTTCCGTCGCATCGGCCAGATACTCCGGACCAATGAAGCCCACGACTGAATTCACGAGGAATGGGTCAAACGCGCGCGCAACCCCATACGCACGCGCTTCGCACGTGAGCTGATCGACGCCACCGTGACCATCGACAGAAAGTGCAGTGCCCTGCCCAGTCTCGAAATACATGATGTTCTCGCCGATGAATCCGTCGCGGGCAGCATGCGAGGCCAGCACCGCTTCGCGGCCGTCTGCCAGACCCTGCAACGTCACGCCAAAACCGGCATTCGTCGCTTCCGTGCCACCAATACTTTGAAAGAGCAGATCCACTGGAGCACCGCGCTCTAGCGAAGCGAGTTGTGTCGTGAAATGAGCGAGGACGCATGATTGCGTAGGCGCGCCCACTGCACCGATGAGGTCGTGAAGTGCATGTTCGAGCGCTACGACGTTCTCGATTGCGTCACCAGCAGGATTGACGCCAATCACAGCATCCCCGCAACCGAACATCAGCCCATCGAGTGCAGAGAGCACAACGCCAGCGATGTCGTCGGTGGGGTGATTCGGCTGAATCCTCACACCAAGCACGCCACGCTCACCCATGGTGTTGCGGCAACGGGTCACGGACCGGAGTGGCGCCGCAGCAGTTATGAGATCGCGAGCACTCATGATCCGAGCAGCAGCAGCGACCATTTCTGGCGTCAGGGCGCCCTTCACACCTCGTTGCCACTCCGACGCGAAATTGGAAGAAAGGACCAGTTCTCGCAGTTCTCCGACCGTTAGTGATCGAAGTTTCGCGAACTCCTCACGATCAAGAGAGTCAACGATCAGGCCCGTTACGTCGTCTTCGAGGAGCGGTTCGTCAAGAAAGGCACTAAGCGGAACTTCAGCCAGGGCCATCTTTGCGGCCACTCGTTCTCGTTCGGAACTGGCAGCAATCCCCGCGAGACGATCGCCAGCTTTGGGTTCATTCGCCCGCGCCATGAGTTCGCGAAGGTCGAGAAAGTTGAACGTTTCGCCGCGAAGGGTGACGGAGCGTTTCACGCGTCCACCAGATCGGCCGGAACTATTTGCTCAGACAAAAGAGTAGCGAAACGATCTGGGTCGCCACCCACCCAGTTTCGACACAACGGCAAGCCTTCGACGTAACACGAGATGTATGCCCGCCACGTTGGTGAGGTCAGAAACTCAATTGCTTTTGAGGCTCGAGCATGAGGGAGGAGCCCCCATCGTTCGATATAGGCGACGACGTCATCGACTGGGGTGTCGTCTTCATGAAGCAACCACGCCGCATTCGCGCGAACGGCGTCCATCGATTCACTTGCAACCCTCACCGCATGAGCGATTTCTGGATCAAAATTGATCCCGTTACTGCGTAAATGTTCCGCAATAAGGAGGTCAGGAACTTCCCCAGCGATGATTTCCAGCGCGAGATCGGCGAGACCCTCCGCAATCAGGCACTGAGGTGTTCCGACACAGAAGATCGATTCTTCCTGCCACCCGCGAGAACGAACGAGACCGGATTCTTTTCGCGAATGTTCGGTGTGGTGGCCGGGATAGGCCTCGTGCGCAACCAGGTGACCAATGCTTGTTGCCAGTACAGGCAGGTCGGTGTTTATGGCGACGCGACTCTGCAGGTTTCCCTCGTAGTAGTTGAAACCAGACCACGGCTGATTCGTTGCGAGTTCCCACGTGATGTGCTCACCCTCGGGTAAACCGAACTGCCGTTGTGTTCGTTCTCGGAAATCTTCAGCAATCGAACGGAGAACTGCCTCGAGCCGATCGACGGGAATTGCCTGCGCTTCTCGCCACTCGATGATTCGTTCACGCACTGGGCCTGAACCGGGCAGGACCGCATCAAGACGCGCGTGGGCTGCTTCGAACTGGCCTTCTTCACGAAGGGTCGGACGCACGCCGTAGCACCACTCAACTTCGTCGACATACGCGATCTCCTCCCCCGCCATTTTGCGAGCGGAGGTATGCATGCCCGTAGCTTGAGCGCGTAACCACCGACGGCGCGAGACATCGAGAACGTCTTCGTCCACTCCGACATCGAGATCAACAACGAGTTGTCCGGCGCTCGCGACTAAAAAGTCGGGGGCAAGCACGGGTTCAACCGAAACTCGATCGGCAATCGCTTCTGGTCCGTAATACGCGTCGACAAAACCATCGACGTGACGACCCATTCGCAACCCGAGTTCGATGTAGCGGTCAACGATCGACGAATCTGTGACCGGCGCGCTCATGACCCAAACTCTACCGGCGACCTAGATGACGTCGCCCTTAAACAATTCTGTAGCGATCGGACAATCGGTGCGGCGCAACGCATCGGCCACCGCCTGAGGACCAGTGGGCCCAACAATTTTGTCGATCATCGATAGCGGTACGACCTCGTCGTCAGCGTCCCACGGTTCGTCAGGAATGATCCGATCGCGAACTGGTTCCCACATCCTCTGCGGAAGGAACCGCCCAACGCCGGCAACCGCCCACACCGGTACCTCGTGTGCTTTTGCGACCGACACAGCGGCCAAGGATCCGGAAATTCCTAGCCATTCGGTCGGTGCAACAACGGATGCCTCGAGCAATACGAGGTCGGCATCGGCAACGGCCGCGCCGAGTCCGGCAAGCGGAACATCGATGGCATTCACGTCGGCGTCGACGAGTTGCATTACAAGACCGCCACCTTCTTGGTGCACATCGACGACCAAGACTTCAACGTCTCCCCGCCGAGGAAGTGCGGCTCCGATGAGTTCAGGCCAACCGAGAATGACGATCGTGGCTTCATCAGGAAGCGAATGTGCCAGTTCCACCGAAGTTTTATCGCCCTCGAGTTCTTCGAGGGCGGCGCGGATTTCGGCGTAGGGATCGCCGGCACAAAGAACGCGTGCGCACAGCCATACCAACGGAGCAGATCCGGGCTGACGCTGAACCATTCGTCGGCACGCAGTGACGAGACCCTGAGGGTCATTGGCATAACTCGCCAGAGCTCTCGCTGTTTCGGAGACAATGACGCTCTGGGGATACCCCGTGGCTCTTGCCACATAGCGAAGTCGTTCAACCGGGTGCATCAGAGTCGCACCCTACCGAGATGCGAACGAGATTCAGGCCGTGTAGCCGGGCTTGAAGATCATGAGATAGAGCATGACAACAAGGATCAGGTGACCAATCCCCGTTGCCATCATGATGCGACCGCGAGCGGCAGCGTTTCCATCGCGGAATGCCTTGATGGCCGGTCGAGCGACAAAGAACAGAACCGCAAGCAGAACGATCCACAGCACCGCAGCAATAGAGATCCACGTTTGCGACATCTTGAACATTGCCTCGGGGGCTCCATCAGCTTTGCTCATTGCCGCGAGACCAAAGCCCAAGATCCCGGCAAGACCGATACCGGGGAGCGAAAAACGAAGAATCGACACCTCGAGTCCATCGGCCGCTGCTTTGTCTCCGTTGGCCGTAAGGCGAACAAGGACAGGTGTGAGCCAAAGCGGGGCAAAACCGATGATCACAGCGAGGATGTGGATCAGCAGAACAATTCGGTACCCGGTCGCATCAGTTGGATTCACGGCAGCGAGGATGTTCATGGAGTCTCCTGAGGTCTGAGCCGGGCAGAGGCCCGTGTGCACTGACAAGAACCTACTCGCGCTACGTTCTGAGGCTGTGACTACCGATGTGCAGGCTTCCGTAGAACTAAATCCCCTCACTGGCGAAAGCCGTCCGATCTCGGAATGGACCACCAACTTCCATCTGGCGATCGTGGCCCTGGACCCTTTTACGAACGAAAGTTCCTGGATCCTTAAGACCGCTCTCCGGATTCTTCGTGATTATTCCGAGGCCGACGTTCGCATTGCACTGCTCGTTACCGCGAGCGAATCGGAGGTCCGCGACTACGTCGGACCTCTGGCTTCAGAGATCTTGGTCTTCGCCGATCCCGACCGAACCGCCGCCAAAGCGTTTGGCCTCGAAACCCTTCCTGCCTTTGTGCACATCAACCAGGCCCATCAGGTTGAAGCATCTGCGCAGGGATGGAACCCTCAAGAGTGGGCAACGGTCGCAGCGAATCTTTCGGCCCGTATGGACTGGACAGTGCCAGAGATTCCCGTCAACGGTGACCCTTCGCCGTTTGCCGGAACTCCGATCTGACGCTGATCTCGCCTGAATTCAGCGAGCGATCCACAACTGAGCGAGCGACACAGTTGCTCCGTCTTGACCAAGTCCGTCAACTCCTGAACCCGTTGACCATCTGGTGACATCACGCAGTTTTGGCGATGACACGATCACTTCACGGACCTGCACGAGGAACAAATAGGGCAGATCGATTGCGATCTGTTCTTGGACAGTGCCGTAATCATCAACCTGCCGGGTGACATCGGCCGTTGAACGAGCGTCGGTAAACGCCCTCGTAACAAGCGGATTGACATACCTTGTCGTATTGCTGCTGACCGCAGTTCGCTCTGCAGGAATGCCATAAAAGAGCGGCTCATAGAAATCGGGATGAGACGAGCCAAACCCCACCTGCAAAATGGCTTGGAACTGGCCGATCGCTGCGGCAAGAGAAAGCGTCGCTGGCTCTACAAGATCGATTACCAGGTCGATCCCTGCTTGTTCGAGTTGTCCACGCCAGATTGACGCAACGCGCTCCATCGTCGTCCCGGGAGCAACAAACAAGTGAAAGGTGAGCGGAAGTCCGGTGTCTTTCGTGTAGTCCTCCACCTGCTTCTTTGCACGATCCACGTCGCGAGCGGGAGCCGACCGGTCAACGAACCACGGAGACGTATCGCTCATCATCCCTCGGGCAATCGTGCCCTGACCGGCGAACGCCTTCGAAAGAATGTCGGCCCGATCCGTCGCATACGCCACAGCCCGACGAGCGGACAATCGATCGAATGGAGCTTTGCCCGTCTCCAAGGCGATGTTCACCTTTGGACGCTCCGCGTTCCGATCATCATGAATCGTGATTTTGGAATCTCGGTTCTGCACACTCTCAAGACGAACGAGTTGTCGTGGCTCATCGACTGCGGCCATGCCAACTTTTCCGTCGATTGCTGCGGTTACACGATCAGCGGCGTCCGGAATTGGAACAAATCGAACAGCGTCGAGATGGGGTAAACCCTTTTTCCAATATGTGGGGTTCTTCACCAGGGTCGTTACGCCCGCTTCATCAACCCCTGACCAGAGAAACGGTCCAGTCCCAACCGGGCGCGGATCGAACCCTAAAAGCGTGGCCGGTGCTGCGATCGTTCCGATGCGAGTCGTGAGCACCTCGGGAAACATCGACCACGCCGTCGACATCGTGACGACAACGGTTTGTGGATCAGTCGCTGTCACCGTGGAGATGGGTGCGAGCAAGCTGGCGTTTGCCTCATCGTTCTGTTGAGCCTTCAAATTAAACGCAACAACTTCTGCAGTCAGAGGCGCGGAGTCGCTGAACAAGATTCCCGGACGAATCGTTAGCGTCCATGCCGTGAAGCTTGCATTCGGCACAATTTTTGCAAGAAGTTCGGGAACGGGCTGATCGTTTTCATCACGAACCATGAGTCGGTCATAGACCGCTCGCGCTGCTTGCAGCTCATCGGTGGTCCATTGCCCTCCATTCGGGGCCCATCTCGCCGGCGTAGCAGCAACGGCTATATCGAGGGAGCCGCCTTCGATCGGCCCCGATGCGTTCACGACAGTTGACGAGGTCGACTCCGTCGTTGCCGCTGGCGTCGTTTTTGAGTCTGAGCAACCTGCCAACGACAAAACGGCGAAGCACACGGCGATTGATGTGCCAAGTCGAACGAAGCGACCAAAGGGGGAACGGGGGGCGTGCAAGGTCTACGACTGTACGCGGCCAGACCCCTATCGAGCGGTCGCTGCTGCAGCAGTGGGCACAAACTCAAAGAAGTGCGAGGATGACTCATGACCAGCGCTATCAAAGTCCGAGTCGGAATCGGCCTCGGAACCCTGTCTGGAGCAGCGAGTCCCGATCGTTTCGCGTCAATTGTCGACCGCTGTGAATCGCTCGGATTCGATTCTTTATGGATGTCGGAACGGATCGGGGCCGAGACGCCCGATCCGATGATCGCCCTGGCCATCGCTGCCGGTCGCACGACACGAATGAAACTCGGCACCTCAGTATTGGTTCTTCCCGGCCGAAACCCGATCATCCTTGCGAAAGAGATGGCGACCCTCGACGCACTTTCCGGCGGACGCTTCCTTCCCGCCGTAGGTCTCGGAGCAGTCGACCCTCCAGAACAACGAGCATTCGGAGTTGAACGAAGAGAACGCGGTCGGCGCCACGATGAAGCGCTCGCGTTAATGCGCGCGTGTTGGACCGGCGAAGTCATCTCTCATCACGGAGAGTTCTTCTCTGTCGATGATGTTCAGGTGTTACCTCGCCCCACACAATCGCGACTCGATGTTTGGCTCGGAGGCATCGCCCCTAGCGAACTTCGTCGAGTGGGACGCGTTGGCGACGGATGGTTGCCTTCGTTCTGTTCGCCCGCCGACGTTGCCGAAGCAATTCCTGTGATCGAAGCCGCTGCAGCAGAATTCGGCCGCACGATGGACCCGCAGCATTACGGCGCACTCATCTCGTACTCGGACGGACCACTCCCCCAGCGCTTTGTGGACATGATCGAACGCCGCCGACCGGGACTCGACCCTCGTTCCATCATCCCAACCCGAGATGCACTTCCGTCGCTGTTGAAAGAATTTATCGATGCCGGCGCGTCGAAGTTCGTGATCATTCCGCTTGTGGGCGATGCTGACCCCGATTCGGAACTCAGCGCTCTCGCCGAGTCACTCCTTCCCTTCGAGACCTAAAACGGGTTCACGAACTACGGAACTGATTCCATCTTGTGAGTTCTTCAGCGGGCTTGCGCGGGGTGATGCGGAAGTCCGTGCCGATTGTGTGGGCGATAGGGAACAGACCCACCTGCATCCATTCGTCATAGGGAATGCCCAACACTTCGGCAACTTCGCGCTCTCGGATCAACGTCAACGTTGTCCAAGCAGATCCCAGTCCGCGTGATCGAAGCGCAAGCATGAATGACCACAGCGCAGGGACAACTGAACCCCAACGCCCCGCCTGCCAAAAGGTGGACGTGCGCTCGGCGTGGGCCCCAGAGCCGTGCCCGTCCGTCCGACCGGCAACGATCGGAACACAAAGAACCGGAACCTTCTCAATATTCTCGGCGAGGTACGCAACGCTGCGTGCAATTCGCTGTTGCGCCTCAGATGTTCGGTCCACCCGATCTTCAGCCGCATCAGTCCGAGGACGGCCGATGAAATCGGCCATGGCAGAGCGATAGATCGCTGCGAGTTTGGCTTTGGTCTCGGCGTCATCAACAAAAATAAATCGATAGGGCTGCTGGTTTGATCCGTTGGGCGCGTGAACAGCGATTTCCATGCATTCGCTGATCACGTCTCGATCGACTGGCCGTTCAAGATCGAGTCGTTGCCGAACCGATGGCGTCGTCATGAGAATTTCATCAGGGTCGTGAACAACTAATGGACCCTGAAACAAGGTTTCATAGGCGTTCAAGGTTCCCCAGTGTTCCCAGATGCGGTCAATCAGCCCGTCATCAGTGAATCGAAAAAGAAAGCCGTAAACGTTTTCGTAGGGCTTGCCGCCCGTGGTTGTTGCTTTATAGAGATGCTGACGGAAGACGTACGGCCCATCGGCGATCGTGTGCACGTCATGGAAACTGATTGTCGACAGGTCATACCGATCGATTCGGCGGCCGTTTGGTTGCGGTGGCGAGGGCGCTCGTCCCAAGATCCGCGCGCCTACTTCTTCTTTGCCACGGAACACTGTTTGTCCAGGTGCAGCGGGAAACTTTCCAAGACCGTTCCACCACTCGACGTCTTCAGTCATGAACGACAGTCGGTCGACCTCGCGTCCAGCGACAAAGAACTGTTCGACTAGCGATTTATTGCTTTCGCTCACTTGATCCCCCAACACACCGGTGACACTGTCGACGCCCTCTTGGGAGCGTACTGCGGAGCGACGAATCAGATCTTCAAGGGCTCGTCGCTGAGACCCATCTGCACTCGATCCACGAGTCCGCCGAATTTCTGCTTGATCTCGGCACTAACGGATTCGAGGTCACCAATCACAGCAAATTCACGAAGCATCTCGTCGGTAATGAGATCGGCCATCGCCACCCATTCGCCCTGCTTCGACAGACGATTGAGTTCATCGCCGACGTCGCCCCATCCGTGGTGATCGAGCACGCCGCGATAAGCGGGCGTCGAACCATAAAACGCGAGTTGCTGACGAACTGCGGCTCTCTTGGGAGCGATCTCGACTTCGTCGCGACCGACTGCGGACATGATCGGAATCGTCACTTCCACGTCGCCACGCAAACGATTAGACCGATCCAGCCCTTTCGCAAGATTGGTCATAGTGACCTCTCGCAGATACGAAGGTGTCGTAAACCCGTGTGCCATGAGTCCATCAGCGACTTCGCCCGCAATAGCCGTCATCGCCGGGCCAACAGCCGCAACAAAGACGCGTGGATTTCCGACCTCGCTTGGCCCCTGGCTGAACATTGGCGTCATAAGCGTGTGCTTGTAGTACTCGCCGCGAAACTCCAGTGGAGTTCCGTTCTCCCACGAGTCCCAAATTGCACGCATAGCGAGAACGAATTCGCGCATGCGTGCAGCGGGATCGGACCAGGGCATTGAAAATCGTTTGGTGATGTGAGGTTTGATCTGACTTCCCAAACCAACGATGAAGCGTCCACCTGAGAGTCGATTGATGTCGTTGGCAAGAACCGCAACGTTCATCGGATTTCTGGCAAATGCAACTGCGATGCCGGTAATGAGATCGATGCGTTCGGTTGATGCCGCCCCCATGGCCAGTGGCAGAAATGGGTCATGAGAGATCTCGACCGATACTGCTCCATCAAATCCGGCGTCCTCCGCCTGTCGAATTGCGGCAGCGGCGCTGGCCAGATCCCCATGGATGATTGCGTCAGTCTTCATGTCGCCATTCTGGTGTGTCTCTCCACATGGGTGCAGCGCTCATTCGGTGGATACGCTGCCGCAGTCCCGTATCTCGTTCTGGAGCACCTCAATGTCGATCGCCATCACCGAAGACCACCGAACGCTTGCCGACGTCACCGCCGACTTCCTCGAGCGACACAATTCACGAGGTGCGGCTCGGGAACTCCTCGAAGCTTCCGCCGAAACCATGCCGTCGTTCTGGTCAGCGCTTGCCGAACTCGGATGGCTAGGTCTTCACATTCCCGAAGAAAACGGCGGTTCCGGATTCGGGATGCCTGAACTTGTTGTTGTCGTCGAACAAATGGGTGCAGGAATCGCTCCAGGCCCTTTCGTCTCAACGGTGATCGCGAGCGCGTCCATTTCCGCATCTGCTCCCGCTGAGATCGCTTCCAAGCTGCTTCCGGGTCTGGCCGATGGTTCAGTTGTCGCCGGTATCGGTTTCGGAGACGCACTCTCATCAACATCCAACCGCGTTACTGGCACAGTGAAAACGGTCTTGAGCGGCGCTCTTGCCAATCTGTTTGTCGTCACCGTGGGCAGCGATCTTGCGATCGTCGACGCAGCAACAAAGGGCGTCGACGTTCGCCTCCTCTCAAATCTTGATCTCACTCGCCGAAGCGCTCAAGTCACCTTCGACGATGCAGAGGCGATCATCGTTCCCGGCGGCGCACAGTCACTCATCGACTTTGCGCGACTCCTCCTTGCCGCTGAAGCAACCGGTGTCGCTCGCGCAACAACAGACATGGCCGCAGACTATGCACGCGAACGTCAGCAGTTCGGACGAGCAATTGCCATGTTCCAAGCGGTAAAGCATCACTGCGCCAACATGCTGGTTGAAACAGAAATCGCCACTGCTGAAGTTTGGGACGCCGCGCGCGCTGCAGCCGCGGGGGGAGAACAGTTCTCCTACGCCGCAGCCATGGCTGCAGCCACTGCCGCACACGCTGGCGACCGGAACGCACAGCTCAACATTCAGGTCCACGGTGGTATCGGATTCACATGGGAACACGACGCGCACCTCTACTTGCGACGCGCACTTGCGATTGAAGCGCTTATCGACGCCGAGCAAGCGGCGATCGATATCACCACCCTCCTGCGCAAGGGCGTGAAGTTGGTGCGCTCTGTTGAACTTCCGCCAGAAGCCGAAGCATTCCGTTCTGAAGCCCGTTCAGCAATTGAGGCGGTCAAGGACCTTCAAGGAGCCGAGCAAGTTCAAGCACTCGTCGGCTCGGGCTATGCCGTTCCTCATTGGCCCAAGCCGTGGGGTCGTGCAGCAAGTGCGATTGAACAGCTCGTCATCGAAGAGGAATTCAATCGAGCAGGTTTCAAACGACCGAGCTACCAAATCACTGGGTGGGTCATCCTCACACTCACGCAGCACTCCACCGACGATCAGCTTGAACGTTGGATCATGCCTGCGCTCAATCAGGAACTCATTTGGTGTCAGTTGTTTAGCGAACCCGATGCCGGTTCCGATGCTGCGGGCGTGAAGACAAAGGCCGCCCGTGTCGATGGCGGTTGGCTCGTAAGTGGTCAAAAGGTTTGGACAACTGGCGCACATCTCGCCGCATTTGGTCTCATCACTGTGCGCACAAATCCCGATCTCCCGAAGCATCAGGGCATCACGTGCATGGTAGTCGACATGCACGCTGAAGGTGTCGAAGTTCGCCCACTGCGAATGGTGAACGGCGGCGCAGAATTTAACGAGGTGTTCTTCAACGACGTGTTCGTCCCTGATGACGACGTTGTCGGACCAGTTGATGGTGGATGGACAGTTGCCCGCGGAACGCTCGGCAACGAAAGCGTCAGCATCGGCAGCGGCGATGGCGCAATGGTGATTCCACCGGCTTCGTTCCTCGCCCCTTTCGACGCCAATCCCGCTCGACTTTCGGGTGGCGCTGGTCGAATCGGTCGCGCAACTGCTCGCTCACAAGCAGCAGAAACACTCAATGTGCGCAGTGCGCAGCGAGCGGTCGCGGGCGGCGAACCAGGGCCAGAGGGTGCAGTCACGAAACTTCTTCTCTCGGAAAATGCAGAAGAAGCGGCCGCGATCCTCTTTGAGCTGGCCGGGACAACCGGCGTTTACCTCGAAGACGAAGGATTCATGGGTGGCACGTTGCAACTCATGCACCGAGCGTTGGCAATCGCCGGAGGAACCTCAGAGATCAAGCGCAACCAGATCGGCGAGCGCATTCTCGGACTCCCCCGCGATCCGCTGATCAACTAGTTCGCAGGGAGCTGGAACCTCTTGGCACTTTCGAATCAGTGAATTCGTAGGCCACGATCACCAGAGAACCGATGACTTCCAGAGGTTTTTTATTGTGCCCGGAACGGGACTTGAACCCGTAAACCCTTGCGAGTCGGGGGGTTTAAGCCCCCTGCGTCTGCCAATTCCGCCATCCGGGCGGGAACTGATGCAACGGTACCGCCCCGACAGCAGTGGCCTCGCCGCTCGGATCAGGCCACTCGAGTCTGAGGCTGGCCCGCCGGCTGAGGACCACGGCGCCGGACGCTCTGAGCAGAAGGGCTGCCAGTGCGCTGCTTCGGCACGCCGGCGCCCTCGTGGGGCGCTGTGCCCCGCATGACATCGGCCTCGACCGCACCCCACATCACGGTGCGGGCAGCGCCAGCGGTGGGCCCAGAGAGCGAGTTCGAGACGATGACGCCGTCGATCATGTCGGCCAACACCGATACCCAGGGCCGGCCTTTGATTCGAACAGCAATGGTCACTGCCTCGCCCCCGAGGGCATCGGACTGCCGCTTCATGGTGCGATCGACGCCCGCCAAGCGCGGCGGGCTGCGGAAGCTCGGCACCACGAGCCCAGCGGCGCGCGCCACCTCGCCAAGAGTTCGGGCGGCGGCTGCGAAGCGCAGCGAGGAAGCTTCCATGGCCGCAACTATGCCAACAGGGTGTGACAGTCCCCACCAACGAGTGCGCCGCCGTACCATTCAGCGCGATGACTGTTGATGAGGCGCCACTCAATCCTGCCCAACAGGAGGTTCTCGATCTTCTCGGGGCGACCCCTGAGGACCGTCCATCGTTCGCGCCGACACTCAAGGCAACGCTCCGTGCCGACCTCGAAGATGCACTCTCCGACCTCACCTCAGAGATCAGTCCCGATTCCCCCATGTTCGTCAACAAACATGACCTCGCCATGGTCCATGGCTGCGAGCGTCGCCACCTCGCCGAGAAAGAAAAATCATTCGAGTGGAGTCCACCCCTCGCACGCGGAACTATCGCCCACAAAGCCATCGAACTCTCCATGCACCAACGCCGGCGCCCGATTCCTCTCGAACTTGTTGACGAGGCCATGGATCGACTCGAACGATCTGACGATTCCATTTCGCACTGGCTCAGCACGTGCTCCGAAACCGATCGAGCCGAGGTTCGAGCATTCGCCAACGAACGGGTGGCCACGTTCCTCGAGTGCTTCCCTCCGGTAAAAGTCGGATGGTCTCCCGTTACCGAGGCTCGCATGCGCCTCGAACTCCTTGACCACCGCATCGTGATTTCAGGCCGATCAGATCTCACACTCGGACGTGCCGATGGCCTCACTGCGGGAAAGGTCATCATCGATTTCAAAACCGGCTCGATGTCACCAACCCACACCGACGACCTTCGTCTCTACGCACTTCTCGAAACCATGCGTATCGGCACACCGCCTCGGCTCGCTGCTTCCTATTACCTCGATGCTGGAACAGCCCAGGCCGAAGCCATCACTGAAAGCGTCCTGCACGCTGCAGTCGCACGCACCGCCGACGGAATCCGAAAGCTTCATGAACTCTCCGTCGGAACACGAGCGCCCGTTTTTCGTCCGAGTTGGGGTTGCCGTTGGTGTCCAATCCGCACGGAGTGCGAACCCGGTCTCGCGTTTCTTGGAGGGGCCGACGCAGAGAACAGCGATCGTTTCGACGACGACTAATCGCTGCCAATCAATTGATTAGAGCGGATCGATTGCCGCTTCCGATGCTTCAGCCTCAGCGATATGAAGTGCGTCTTCTGCGCCAAATTCGTGATCAACCGCGTCCATGGTGCCCAAACGGTTCACTCCGAACCGAAGAATTACAAAGACCGTCAGGAACAGTGTGCCGGCGCCAGCCACTGTCCATTGCACGCCAATGATGTCAACCAGCCAACCTTGAATAAGAGCGCCAAGCGGAATCGCAGCGGTAAGCACCATGAGATACAAGGCCATCGTGCGGCCGCGCATTTCCTCTTTCACCTGCAATTGCACAGTGGTGTTGAGACTCGCAGTGATTCCCAAATAACCAGCACCGGCAACAAGAAGTGCTGCGGCACCGACGATCGCTATCGGCGCCGCACCGAGGGCCACAAGCGCTGCGCCATAGGCAACCATCGCAACAGTGAGCACACGGCTTCGCGACGCACGACCCCCGCGGCCGGCGACGATCGGGGCAACGATGATTGCGCCCGCTCCAAGACAGCCCGCCAAGAGGCCGTAGGCGCCATCGCCAATGTCGTAGACGTCGGTGGAAAAGACAACCAAGAGGTTGAAGAGTGGCCCGCCGAGCATCCCGAGCGAGAACACCACGATCAGGCAGGTCACGATGCCAGGCACAGTGCGCACATATCGCATCGCATCACGCATCTCAGCGATTGGACGCGATTTGCCAACCTTTATCGCACGTACAAGCGGGGGCACCGAAATCACGAGTAATCCAGCAACCATCGCAAGGAATGACACCGCGTTAATAAAGAAACACCAACTGACGCCCAACGTTGCGAGCACTACTCCACCGAGCGCAGGACCAAACGCCCGCGCCGCGTTGAACTGGGCGGAATTCAGAGTGACGGCATTGAGAAGGTGTTCACGAGGAACGAGTTCAGTTACGAACGACTGCCATGAAGCGACTGTGAATCCACCCGCAAATGCTCCCAGCGTGAGTATCACCAAGAAAAACCCAATATTCCGAACACCTTCGACCCATGCGAACCAAAGCCCAAAGGTGATTGCGGCTTGAATGACGCCACCAACGATCAACACTTTGCGGCGGTCAAACCGGTCAGCGACGGAACCGGCGTATGGACCAGTAATCACCATCGGCGCATAACCAAGAAAACCGGCGAAACCAAGCCACGCCCCGCTACCGGTAATTGTGTAAATCACATAAGGCACCGCAACCATCTGCAACCAAGAGCCGCTGCTGGAGAGCAACGATGCAGACCACATCCACCGAAAGTTGCGATAGCGAAAAGCGATAAACGCGCTGTCCTGCTTCGGGGATTCGGGGGACGAAGCGATGTCGCTCACGAAATCCACGCCTCGCAAAGGCCTGGACCACGTTCGACCCAGTCTTCAAAGGTCAATCCAAAGCGGATGTGATCTTCCCAATTCCCGTCGATCTCAAGGAATCCCTTCGAAATGCCTTCGTCTCGCAGGTCGAGCTTCTGAACCACTCGCAGGCTCGCGGTATTTCGAGGAACGATCGCTATCTCAAGCCGATGCAATCGAAGTTCATCGAAGCAGTACTGAGCCAGCACCACTAAAGCCTCGGGGGTATAGCCGCAGCCCGCCTTTGACTCATCGATCCAATAACCAATGCTGCCGCTTTGGAATGGACCCCTCTGCACTGATGACAAATTGATCTCACCAGCGAACTCTCCGTCGACAAAAATCCCATAGCCATAGGCCGAACCCAATTGACGCTCACGCTGGCGAGCATTGCACCGAATCGAAAATGCCTCGCGGTCCTCGATGACATCAGGAGCGCCGAGCGGTCGAGTTGGCTCCCATTTGGTCAACCACTCGCTGTTTCGGCGTCGAACTTCACGCCACGCCGGAAAGTCCGTCGCTAGAAGAGGACGAAGCAGCACTCGACGTCCGAACAGGGTGGTCACAGATGGCGATCCTAGCGACCGGTCCGTCGGACCAATCAGTTCCGGTCCCGCCTCAGCTGGCAACCCACTTACGACTGTGCGAGGAGCGACATCGCCAATCCATCGAGAATATCGGACTCAGAAACAAGGCAATCGGACAGGCCAAGACGCCTCATCGTTGCCACAAGCACGCATAAACCGCCCACGATTACATCGGCGCGCTGTTCTTCGAGCCCAGGGTTTTCCTTGCGCTCAGCGATTGATTCGGTGGCAAGCGTCCGGAAGACGTCTTCAACGGCCGGTTTGGTGAGCACGAAATGATGGATCTGTTCGCGGTCGTACTCGGCGAGTCCGAGTTCTACCGACGCGGTATTGCTCACGGTTCCGGCAAGTCCGATAAACGTGCGGGCCTCGCCCAGATTGGGGATCTCACGCAGCACGTCATCGAGATAAATATCGATGACCGAAATCGCTTGCGAAAGCTCTTCGGCAGTGGGCGGATCATGATGGAACCAGGCCTCGGTAATCCGAACACAACCCATGTCCACCGAAATGGTTGATTCAGCCTCAGCAGTTCCGAACACAAACTCGGTAGATCCGCCACCGATATCGCACACTAAAAATGGTCCGAGTTCGGGATCAAGGTCAGCAGTCGCTCCCAGAAACGAAAGGCGACCTTCTTCGTCGCCAGAAATCACTTCAGGCATTACACCAAGAATTTTGTGTGCCGCGTCAAAGAACTCATCGCGATTCGAGGCGTCTCGAGACGCTGAGGTCGCTGCCATGCGAATTTTTGTTACTCCGTGACGATCAATGACTTCGCGATACTCACGCAACACTTCGAGTGTGCGCTCGATCGCCCCTTCATTCAGTCGGCCGGTGGCGTCGACGCCTTGACCAAGCCGAGTAATTCGCATCAACCGTTCGATCTGGGTTCGCCCGTCGGAAGTGATCAGAAGACGAACCGAATTCGTTCCACAATCAATCGCTGCAACTGGTGCCGTCATCGGACCACTCGAATCGGCGCATCAATGGGGAGAAGGTCGCGCTCAACGAGGCGATCGTTTGTCCATTGCCCAACGGGGTCATCGCCACCGGCAAGCCAATAGGCATAGTGAGCGTGAAGGCATTTCAGCCCTTCGCGGGTGCCACCGACTCCGCCATACGGAGCGGGTCCGATGTGATCGGTTGGCATCGCTTGATTCCGTTCAACCGCATACGCAGCGTGCGCAGCCGCAATGAGTTCAGGACCAAGCGCAGCTTCGGCTTCGCGCACTCCACCGTCAGATTCAATTGTTCCGATTGCAGACCGCAGCGACGGATCGCAAAGCCAATAGAGGGTTGGCATTGGCGTGCCATCGGGCAGAAGCGGCTCATTACGCAACACTGCGGGATCGCCGTCGCTGCGTCGAACAACCACTTCGAAGTCTCCCATCGGGGCCCGTCCGAGCAGCTCGGCAATCCGGGCTCGCTCGTCAGCCACCGTGGTCACTTCCGCCGACGTCGACGCACAAGTCCATACACAATCAATGCGCCGATAGCGACACCGAGAACGGGGACAGCGCGCTTCAGGACCGGCGAACCAGCCTGCAGGAGATCGATTGCTTCCGGTTCGGGTTGATCGATCTTGCGAATTGTTGGTGCTTGTTCAGCAACAGGAGGTGTCGCCGAAGCGGGCGCTGCGGCAGGAGCAACCTCTGCAGTGGCATCAGTTGCAGGAGTAAGCGCATCGTCGACGAGAACGGTTTGTTCGAGATTGTCGACAAACTGAGTAAGGATCTTGGCGCTCACATCGGCAAGAACACCGCGGCCGAACTGAGCGACCTTTCCGGTCACTGTGAGATCGGTAGTTACCGTGACGTGCGTTTTGTCGCCCGCAGCTTCGAGCTGTGCAGTGATTGTGGCGCTGGCATTTCCCTGACCGCGAGTGTCACGGCCCGACGCGTCGAGAACCGCTTTGAAGTTGACGTCATCGCGCTCGATGAAGATGGCCTTGCCTTTGTACTGCGCTTGGATCGGACCAACCTTGACCTTGACAATGCCTCGGTACTCATTGCCTTCGATCTCTTGGAGTTGCGCACCTGGCAGGCATGGCGCAATTCGCTCAACGTCGGTCAGCACCTTCCACGCCATTTCGATTGGCACGCTTACATCGAAGGTGTTGATTAGTTCCATTGCTCGAGATCCTCCACGGTGTCGACGTCCGACGCGTCGCCCGGGCACGCTACCTCGGCGACGAGCTCGGGCCTCCCTCGCAACAGCACTCGCGCACCCTCGTCTCCGTCGTTTGGAAGGTCATCCCAGACCTCTGCCCCAAGACGGACTGGATTTGCGCGCTGGCCTTCATAGGTCGCCACCACAATCGGTCGCTCGGTTTCCATACGTGAAACCAGCTCCCATGCCTCCGGCGCCACGAATGGCTGATCGGCCAGACCAACCACCACTGCTTGGGCCCCAGCGTCTCGTGCTGCAGCGATTCCCGCCAACAATGAACTGGCCTGCCCAGAGGCCCAGAGCGGGTTGTCGATAATCACCACTCCCTCAGGAACGATCCCCTCCAACGGCACCGCACCGGCCACCACAAGGACCGAGGCAAAACACCCGGCATCAAGGGCAGCCTGCGCTGCGATCGCCACGAGGGACTGTCCGTTCAACCGCGCAAGTTGCTTTGGCCCATCAACGAATCGAGACGAAGATCCAGCGGCGAGGATCACCGCGATCTGTGGCTGAGGGGTCTTCACCTCCACAGTCAATCATTCGCCGTGCAGACATTCACCAAGCAGGGCCTTCCGCTGACCTCGGCTAGTGTTTCACCCGTTCGCCGGTGCAGATTCGGCGAGTTCGCACCGAGGGGGAACATGAAGATCACGGTGACGGTCAATGGCGTCGAACGCAGTGGCGACGTCGAACCACGCACACTTCTTGTGCATTTCCTTCGAGATGAACTCGACCTCACGGGCACCAACATCGGATGCGACACGTCGTCATGCGGCGCGTGCACAATCCACGTCGAAGGCCAATCGGTGAAGTCGTGCACCATGCTCGCCGCTCAAGCCGATGGTCTCGAACTCACCACCATCGAAGGTCTCGCCAATGGCGACATCCTCCATCCGATGCAGCGCTGTTTCCAAGAGAACCATGGCCTGCAATGCGGTTACTGCACTCCCGGCATGGTGATGGCTGCCGTCTCTCTTCTTGACGAAAACCCGAACCCTTCCGAGACCGATGTGCGCATTGGCCTCGAAGGAAACCTCTGCCGTTGCACCGGTTACCACAACATCGTGAAGTCCGTACTTGCCTGCGCCGCAGAATCGAATGGGGCATCAAAGTGATCCCCGCAGCCTTTGAGTACGTGCGTGCCGATTCCGTCGATGCCGCTTTGAGTGCTCTCACCGAATACGGCGATGAAGCAAAATTGCTCGCTGGCGGTCATTCATTGCTTCCGCTCATGAAGCTTCGTCTTGCAGCGCCTTCCGTTCTTGTCGATGTCGGCCGCCTCGATGATCTTCGCTACATCAACGATGCCGGCGACTACATCTCCATCGGCGCACTCACTCGCCACCGCGACCTCGAGACCAGTTCGCTTCTGGCATCGGCGGCCCCGCTTCTTGCTCACGCTGCAGGCCACGTCGGTGATCCGCAGGTCCGCCATCGTGGAACGATCGGTGGCTCATTGGCTCACGCCGATCCCGCCTCCGACCTTCCCGCTGTTGCGCTCGCTATGGGGGCCACAATCGTGGCCACTGGCCCCAACGGCACTCGAGAAATCGCAGCGTCAGAGTTCTACACCGGTTTCCTCGAATCGGCCCTTGCTCCCGATGAGCTGCTCACCGAGATCCGCATTCCGAAGCTCGACACCCAGGGCTGGTCATTCCAAAAGTTCAATCGCCGCGCTCAGGACTGGGCAATCGTTGGCGTTGCCACTGTTCGTGCAAATGGCTCCACCGGTGTTGGACTCGTGAATATGGGATCGACTCCCCTTCTGGCCTCGGCCGTGATGGACGCAGTGAAGTCCGGCGCAAATGCCGCCGATGCTGCTGCCCTTGCTAATGAAGGCACCGAGGCGCAGAGCGACATCAATGCGTCATCGGAGTACCGCGAACACCTCGCACGCGTCTTAGTGCGCCGCTCGCTCGAAGAATCTGGTCTTTCCTAACTCCATCGATCGCCTCACAGTGACCGTAGTTAGTGAATTGAGCCAGTTGTATCGCTCAGTGAAGAACTCACGCGTCCGGTGCGCGCCGCAATCACTTCAGCGCAAATAGCAATAGCCGTTTCTTCTGGCGTTCGCCCGCCGAGGTCAAGGCCGATTGGGGCATGCAGACGAGCAGTGACCTGTTCCATGTCAGCACCGGCTTGGGCGAGACGTTCGAGACGTTCTGCACAGGTGCGACGGCTTCCCATCGCGCCGAGATAACCAACATCAGTCGCTAATGCCGCCTGAATGGCCGGTACATCGAACTTGTGGTCATGGGTGAGGACACACACTGCATCGCGCTGACCGAGACGATCACCAACTTTTTCGAGATGGCGATGAGGCCAGTCGACGACCACTTCATCGGCGTTAGGGAACCGTCGCTTCGTTGCGAAAACTTCGCGTGCGTCGCAAACCGTGACTCGATATCCCATGACCTTCGCGATCTTCACCAGCGCGCCGGTGAAATCGACTGCTCCGAAAATCAACATGTGCGGGGGCGGAGCAAATGATTCGATGAAGACCGATACCGCGTCCTCTCGAGCTTCACCGTGAGGTCCGTAATGACGGATCCCCGAGCGTCCGCCGGCGAGTTCCCCGATTGTGTCGCGAACAACAACACGATCGAGATCTGCATCGCCGAGAGTTCCTTGCGAATCAATTCCGTCGCCAACAATCAGTTTGGCGCCAAGGTTTTCGCCTTCGATGACCGTGGCCAATGCCACTGGTCGGTGATCATTGACCGCTTCTCGCCATAGTTCGTAAATCGAATCCGCCATGATTGTTACCAATCCAGCGGTTCGATAAACAAGTGAATGGTTCCGCCGCAGGTGAGACCAACGGCAAAGGCCTCGTCGTCGCTGTAGCCGAAGGTGACGAGCCGTCGTTCGCCCGTCGAGAGGATGTCGAGCGCTTCTGAGACCACCGCGCCTTCAACACAACCACCAGACACCGAACCGGCCACCTCACCGGTATCCGAAACTGCCATAGAAGCCCCTGGCAAGCGAGGACCAGAACCTTCGATATCGACAACACGAGCAAGAGCCACCTTGTGACCGGACCGACGCCAGCGATCAATGTCATTCATGATCTCTTTCATCAGTTCACCTCCGCGCGTTGTAGGACCGCCATTGATCGTACGGGGCGAGGCCCACCTCCAGCGACGACCGCCGAGAGTCGGTCAAGGGCATCGAGCGAATGGCCCTCGATGAACTCATCGACGAATGGCAATGCCGCAGCCATTCCGCGAGCGAGCGGTGCATACCCATCAGTGGCTTTCAGCGGATTGACCCAGACGATTTTGTGAGTGACACGAGACAGGCGGGCCATTTCTGACGCCAAGAATTCAGGGTCCCCACGGTCCCAGCCGTCGGAAAGAATCACGACGATGGCGCCCCGCGCCATTCCCTTTGTGCCCCAATCGTCGTTGAAACGAGCAATACCTTCTCCAAGGCGAGTGCCGCCCGACCAATCTTCCACCGACCCCGCTGCGCGTTGCATGGCCTTATCTGGATCTCGGGTCGAAAGTTCCCGCGTAAGTCGGGTGAGTCGCGTTCCCAGAGCGAACGCTTCAACCTTGGTACCGACGGAAACCGCAGCATGGGCATAGCGGATCAAGGACCGGCTGTAACTCGCCATCGATCCACTGATATCAGCGATGATCACAACCCGGCGCGGTACTCGCGTGCGTTGCAAGGTTCGGAGTCGAAGTGGTTCCCCCCCAGTTCGCAGTGATTCACGAATCGTGCGGCGGAGATCGAGAGTTCCGTCAGAACGACGCGACGGGCGGCGACGACGCGAAGGACGCGTTGCGGCCGAAATACGCATGTCGGCAATCACCCGATCGGCTTCAGCGCGCTCATCATCATTCAGTGACGCAAAGTCCGCGGAATGGAGCGTCTCAGTTCGACTAAAGCGCAACACTGCAGCATCGTCAGTCTCGACGTCTACGGATTCTTTTTGCTCTGAATCGAGTTCTTCATCATCAGCGATGACGGGTTGATCGCTCTTCACGATCGATGACTGTGAAAGTGCAATCTCTGTCCCCAGAATCCAATGACGAAAAACAAGGTCGTACAACTCGATATCGACAGGTGAATGGGCCAGCGTTGCTCGACCGGCCCAGTACATCGATCGCAGGTCATTGTTGACGAGACCGACCGCTTCGACAAAAGAGAGCACGCTGCCGACAGGAACCGCGAGGCCGGCCGTGCGCAGCAGTGCAACGAGATCAATGACGCCTTCGTCATTCATAAAACTGCGTCAGCTCTCGCGCTGAGCCGCATCAACAAGAGCCCTGATTCCGTAGGCTCGAACTCGATCGGCATCTTCGCGATATTTCACGACTGCCCCAAGCGATGCGTCTACGGAGGCGACATCGATTTCGGTATGCCCGAGAGCGGTAAGTGCCATTACCCAATCAATGGTTTCGGCTACGCCTGGCGGCTTAAACAAACCAATCGTCCGCAACTCAGCCACAAGAAGCGCTACCTGACGAGCAAGAACCTGACTTGCTCCCGGCGCGCGCGACAGAACAATGGCGATCTCGCGATCAGTATCGGGATGTTCCACCCAATGGTAAAGACAACGCCGCTTTAACGCATCGTGGACATCGCGAGTTCGATTCGATGTGATGATCACGATCGGGGCAACCTTGGCTCGAAACGTGCCGAGTTCAGGAATCGTGACGGCGTTGTCGGCCAGCACTTCGAGAAGGAAAGCTTCAAACTCGTCATCGGCACGGTCGAGTTCGTCAATCAGAAGAACCGGCGCAACTTCGTGTCGATCTGAAATAGCGTCGAGGAGTGGTCGGCGAATGAGGAAGCGCTCGCTGTAGAGCTCGTTTTCAACAGCAGCAACATCGGATCCAATCGTGCCCGCGGCTTCTGCGGCACGAAGGTGAAGCAGCTGTCGCGGGTAGTCCCACTCATAGAGTGCCTGCGCTGCGTCAAGACCTTCATAACACTGCAGCCGGATGAGCTCTCCGCCGGTAAGCGCGCTCAGCGTCTTCGCCACTTCGGTCTTACCCACGCCGGGTTCACCTTCCAGCAACAGCGGTCGCTTCATGGACAGCGCAAGGAAGATGGCCGTGGCCAATCCTTCGTCAGCCATGTACCCGTAGTCGGCTAATCCAGCAACGACTTCCGACACCGAAGTTGGGAGGGAGGAACTCACGGTGGAGAGGCTACCGGTGAGAGGCT